>ERZ1673737.16-NODE-16-length-243409-cov-9.658259_pt1 | contig 243409 bp, 240 predicted proteins | sample MGYA00580211_ERZ1673737 | MGnify/ENA primary metagenome ERZ1673737 (study PRJEB41218, sample SAMN15661789) | gut metagenome | host: Homo sapiens | place: Canada: London | collected 2015-08-20/2019-03-30 | study: EMG produced TPA metagenomics assembly of... | reverse complement strand
TTTCTTGGTTCTTGTTCAGTTTTCAAGGTGCTGCCGTTTTCCGGCGACTTGTATATAATAGCACTTACTTAAACCTGTGTCAACACTTTTTTTAGATTTTTTGTTTATTTTTTTACATATTTCAGATATTCAAATCCGTAGTACTGCGTAATATTAAGCATTTCCAGGTAAACTATTACTTCTGATAGTTCTTCCAATATCTGATTTTGAGGATCAGTTAAAGCACTAAACCAGACATGTTCACCGCTATATTGCAAAATCAACGCAATAATTCCAATAACAGCACTGATTATTGGAAATTTAATTTCGAAAATCAGTTTTTTCCATGGCATAAACTTATAAAACCCATATAAAATAACAACAATAACCGCACCAATAACGGCGTTAATAAAATTATGCTGAGGAATGCTGTTCATACTTATAAACTCAGGCCCCATTTCAGTATAAATTCCTGTAGGGAAAAACACCCTGCCCCAGCTCAGTTCCCTCATAAACATATCCAAATAGAGAAGCCCTACCGTAAATCCCATACCTTTAAAATAATAATAAGCACAGTTAAAGCAAAACATTGCGCCAATCAATAAAAGTATGGCCTGAGCATTTTCTATAAGGCCATTTTCCCAGCCGCATTCAGGCGGTAAAAATTGCGCTAACGGGTAACATGCCAAAAGCAAAAATATACTAAATAAATCCTGCGGCGTAACCTGAATTTTAAATTTTTGCATTTTATCATCCTTTTTTCATATAAATTTCATCTTATAGCATTATAATTTTATTTTATATATTATACAATGACTTATCAGTCAATTTCAACATAAAAATAAAACCCATATACTGCCGTAAATCAAAAGCAGCATATGGGTCTTTTTTATTTATGATACTACAAAATCAAATCAATCTTTCCAAACTTCAACGCCGGTTTTATCTTTCAATACAGAAGCTTTGAAAACAGGGTCTTTAATACCTGCTTTCTTCTGTGCCAGATAATCTTTCAGCGCCAGATAAGCATTCGGAGCCAGCCTGCTGATAGCAATGAGGTTGGTAATTGCCATAAGAGCCATAAAAAGGTCGGCAAGGTTCCAAACCAGGCTTACTTTGGCAACGGAACCAAACATAACCATTAATACTACAAATATGCGGAAAATATTAAGCGCTTTTTTGCTCTGCCACATAAATGCAATATTAATTTCACCATAATAGTAGTTGCCGATAATGGAACTGAACGCAAAGAGGAAAATCATTACCGCCAGGAAAATAGACGACCATGAGCCGATATGTTCAACAAGCGCATACTGCACAAGTTCAATGCCGCTGAGCCCTACGCCCATGTAATCTTTGGAGAGCATTACAATAAATGCCGATGCGGTACATACCAAAAGCGTATCAACAAATACGCCCAAAGCCTGAATAAGGCCCTGTGTTACAGGATGATCGGTAGTTGCGGTAGCAGCAGCATTAGGAACTGAGCCCATGCCCGCTTCATTGGAGAACAGGCCGCGTTTGATACCGGTCATCATGGCAAGGCCCATGCCGCCGCCAAAAGCAGCATTCAGGCTGAATGCGGAAGTAACGATATCGTAAATAACCTGCGGCATTAAATTGATATTTTTGATAACAACATAAAAAGCAATTAACAGATAAATACCTGCCATTACAGGAACCATCCATTCGGAAACTTTGGCAATACGGTTAATACCGCCGAAAATAACCATGGCAGTCATAATGGAAACGATAATGCCTACGGTAGTCCTGTCAAAGCCAAAAGCACCCTGCAAAGACAAAGTAATAGTATTTGCCTGCACGGAATTAAAAATAAGGCCATAAGTGCTGCATATTAAAACTACAAACAAAACAGCCATAAAATTATTATGCAGTGCATTTTTAATATAATAAGCCGGACCACCGCGAAAACCGCCTTCTGCGCGCGGAACTTTATAAATCTGCGCCAGCGTACTTTCAACAAAGCCGGTAGCGGAGCCTATAAGTGCCATTACCCACATCCAGAAAATTGCACCCGGGCCGCCTACAATAATTGCAATAGCGATACCTGCGATATTGCCAACGCCTACGCGGGAAGCGGTACTGATACAAAAAGCCTGGAACGGGGAAATATGGTTTTTCTCGGTTGATGCACCAACATTAGTACAAAGCAGTCGTACCATTTCCTTAATGCAGCGCAGCTGCACAAAGCCGGTTCTGAATGTAAACCAGATACCAAGGCCGACAAGGAGAATAATAAGAACATAAGCGTATAAAACGTCATTCACCGAAAGAACTAAATTATCCAGAAAGTCCATTTAGGCACCTCTTACAATAAAAATTTTACAGCATATCGCGGCTGGCAATAATATTAACGCCCAAGCCCAATATATCCTTTACAATTACATCTCCGGTTTTTACCGGCGCTTTAACAGTTACGCCGCGCAAAAAAGCAGCGCAGTCCAAAACTTTTTCCTTCGGAAGCACATTTTCGGACACTACCGGCAGTAAAGGCAGCATGCCGCCTTCAATACGTACGGTTGTGGTCAGCATTCTTTTGGGCGCGGTTACTTCGTCATTTGCATATTTGGCACCGCGCGGGCAGGTATTGCCTTTCACATCAATAACCTTGCCGTTTTCAACAGTAACAGTCATTTCGCAGCCCATCGGGCACATAATGCAGTTCATTACACGTGTTTCAGCCATCAGCCTTATCACTCCTTATCCAAAAATACAGTCAGGCTGTCGCCTATCAGCTCAGCTTTGGCAGCAGGTATATCAACAGCAATCATTTCGCTGGGTTTGGCAACCGGCAGCATTCTCTGCAAAACTACGTTTTCGCCGCTTTTTACTACCAGTTTAACCTTGCGCTCGGGGCTTGCCACACGCATAAACAAGCGTACCTGTTCTCCTGCTTTGGGCAGATTGAGGCACTGGGGAACGCATGTGCGCACGCCTTTTTCTGCCGTTACTGTTACAAATTTAGTATCATTGTCAAGTTTTCCCTGTGCTTCAAGCGCAGCAAACTTACCGGCAATTTCCGCTTCTTCAGAAACGAAGTCAACAAGGTCATGCACATGCACAACGTTGCCTGCTGCATAAAAACCGGGCAGGCTGGTCTGACGATGCTGGTCAACAACCGGGCCGTTGGTAAGCGGATGCATTTTTAAATCCAGACCGCGGCTGAGTTCGTTTTCCGGAATCAGGCCAACGGATAAAAGGACGGTATCGCAGTCGATATCAAATTCCGTACCCGGAATCGGGCGCATTTTTTCATCAACTTTGGCAACAGTAATACCGTTTACACGGTCTTTGCCATGGATTTTTACAATTGTATGCGAAAGATACAAAGGAATATTATAGTCATTAAGGCATTGTACAATATTGCGTGTCAAACCGTTGGAGAACGGGCAGATTTCCAGAACAGCCTGAACCTTGCATCCTTCAAGGCTCATACGGCGCGCCATGATGAGGCCGATATCGCCACTGCCCAAAATTACAATTTTATGACCCGGAATATAGCCTTCCATATTTACCATGCGCTGTGCAGCACCGGCTGTAAATACGCCTGCGGGGCGCTCGCCGGGAATACGGATAGCTCCGCGGGTACGTTCACGGCAGCCCATGGTTAAAATAACGGTTTTGCCCTGAACTTTAATCAAACCATGTTCCGGGCTGACAGCAATAACGGTTTTATCTTTTTCAACGCTCAAAACCATAGTATCGGTCAGGCATTCAATTTCAGGTTTGTCTTTTACAAGTTCAATGCAGCGGTGTGCATAACCGGGACCGGTCAGTTCTTCTTTAAAATGATGCAGGCCGAAACCATTATGGATGCACTGCTGCAAAATACCGCCCAGTTCGCGGTCACGCTCAATTACAAGCACGCTTTTGGCACCGTTCTGCCATGCGCTGTAAGCAGCCGAAAGCCCGGCAGGACCGCCGCCGACAATTACTATATCATAAAGCTCTTTCATTATTCCTGTCCGCCTTTCACATCTGTTTTTTCGTAATATAAATGGGAATCATTGCGTTCCTTCAGCACATCGGCTACGGAAATCCCAAGTTCACGTGCTAAAATCTGCGTTACGCGCGGGCCGCAGAAACCGCCCTGGCAGCGTCCCATACCGGCACGGGTACGGCGTTTAACAGCGTCAACGGTAGTTGCACCGCAGGGAGCTTTTATGGCAGCTACAATTTCGCCCTCGGTTACTGTTTCGCAGCGGCAGATAACACGTCCGAACAGCGGGTCTTTTTCAATCAAATCATGTTTTTCGTTATCAGTTAAACGTGTAAAGTGAATTTGTTTCGGCAAAGCAGCTTTAAAATCTGCTTTTTTCTCCAAAGACATAAATTTGCCAACAGCTTCGGCAATTTCTTCTGCCACGGCAGGAGCTGCGGTTAAACCGGGAGACTGCATGCCTGCGGCATTAAACAAGCCTTCAACTTCAGATGCGCCGATAATAAAATCACCGGTATCAGAAACAGCACGCAGACCGGCAAATTCCGTAATGGCAGCACCCATCGGCAGGTTCGGTATCAGCTTGCGGGCAGAAGCAATAATCTGGTCCATGCCGCCTGCGGTAACGGAAGTATCTTCTTTATCTTCCATATCGTTGGCATTAGGCCCGATAAAGGTATTGCCATGAGTGGTTGTGCAAACCAGAATGCCTTTGGAATTTTTGGCAGGAGTAGGGAATACAACGCCATATACCAAATCATTGCAGGCAGTTTTGTCAAACAAAATATATTCGCCCTTGCGCGGATGAATTTTAAAGCTGTCATCACCGGCAAGGTAGGCAATTTCATCAGCATAAACACCAGCCGCATTAATAACGCATTTGGTTTTAATTGCGCCGAGATTTGTTTCAACAGCGGCAATTTTGCCATCTTCTTTAACAAATCCGGTTACGCGGCAGTTACGGATAACTTCTGCTCCGTTTTGAACGGCACACTGGGCAAAACGCAGCGCAGCTTCAAACGGCCAGCAAACACCGGCGCTCGGTGCCCACAAAGCAGCCACAGCCGTGGTAAGGTTCGGTTCTTTTTCCAAAACCTGTTCGCGGTTTAAAATTTCAAGGCCCTGTACGCCGTTATTTTTACCGCGTTCAAGCAGCTCTTTCAAGGTTTCAACTTCTTCATCATTAACAGCAACAACCAGAGAACCGGTCCATTTAATATCAAGGTCCAGTTCATCTTCCAGCTGATGATACAAACGGTTGCCCAAAACATTGGTAATTGCTTTCATGCTGCCGGTAGGTGCATCAAAACCGGCGTGCAGAATAGCACTGTTGGCTTTGGTTGTACCGCAGGCAATATCCGGCTCTTTTTCAAGCAAAACACATTTTACATTATACCTGGAAAGTTCGCGCAAAATTGCACAGCCTACAACACCGCCGCCAACAACGACGATATCCGCCTCTTTGATAAAATCCATTTCGTCACATCCTAAACTGATTTCTTAATCATTATTTAAAGTAATTTTAACACATTTGTTACAAAAAAAGAATATTTTGCGCGCCGAGTTTTCAGAAAAATTTAAGTAAAAACGCTGTGGGATAGACAATGTCCCGATTTTTTTATTATTTGACACTGCCGTTACAGTATTTTAAAATTAAAGTAAGAAAGAAGGTGTGCCTATGAAAAAACTGGCTTTAATTTTAACCTTATGTTTTTTCTGCTTTGCCAATTTTGCTCTGGCAGCAGATAACGAAACAGAACAAACTGCCAAAGAACCGGCCGCTGCAGCTGAACAAAAAGAAGAAACAAAAGATAAAAACGCAAACGATGATATTAAAATTTTAATTGACAAAGAAGCAATGAACAGTGAACTTCAGCAGGGCACTAACAATAAATGCTACCTTGAGCTTGAAGAAAACAAGTATATTGTTTACGTAATTGACACTAAGGATGACGATACGCGCCGCGATTTGTTTAAAAAAGCACCGGCAGAACGCGTAAACCACCTTTACACCAATAATGAAGAAATTTATAACTATCTCGTTAAATTTATCCAGAGCCGCGAAAAATCAGGACGTAAATACTACGGTTACCGTATTACCGGCGGCATTGAAGAAAATGAAACTGCCGATAACGGCACAGTTATTTATAAATTCTGGTTCATGAAACTTGATGAAGATACAGATAACGGCATGCACATTCCTATCGGAATAGGCATCGGCATAGGCGGCGGGCACCATCATGGTCCCTGGGTTGGTATAGGCTGGTAAAACTTAAAACTGCATATAAAAAATCCGCACCGGAATATTCCGTTGCGGATTTTATTTTTATTCGTTATCCTGCTGTACAGCGGCCAAAGATACTACTTTGTCACCTTCATTTAAAGTCATCAGTTTAACGCCCTGAGCATTGCGCCCAAACTGGCTTATGCCTTCGCCGTCAATACGGATAATAATGCCTGCTGCTGTTATTAAAAGTATTTCCTGTTCGGGGTTAATAACTTTCATACCAACAACAGCACCTGTTTTTTCGGTAACTTTTATATTAATTACGCCTTTGCCGCCGCGAGTCTGCTTGCGGTATTCGCTGACCGCAGTACGCTTGCCAAGGCCTTCTTCGGTTGCCGTCAAAACTTCTTCATTTTCGTTGGTTACGCTGTCCATGGCAACAACTTCATCATCAAAGCCAAGCTGAATGCCGCGTACACCGTGAGCAGTACGTCCCATCGGGCGCACATCCTGCTCGTCAAAACGGATTGCAAGGCCTCTGCGCGTTGCCAGCACAATTTCACTGCTACCGTCGGTAAGCTCAACACCGATAAGTTCTTCGTTATCATCCAGCGTCATGGCAATAAGCCCTGCTTTGCGCGCACTGTTGAAATCATTAAGATTGGTCTTTTTCACAGTGCCCTTATTGGTAGCCATAAACATGAACTGGTCTTCTTTAAATTCTTTAACCGGAATAACGGCAGTTATTTTTTCGCCCTGTTCTATCGGCAGCAGGTTAATAATTGCCGTACCTTTGGCAGTTCTGCCTGCTTCTGGAATTTCATAGCCCTTCTGGCGGTAAACCCTGCCTTTATTGGTAAAGAACAAAATATTATGATGCGTGGTGGAAAGGAACAAATGCTCTGCACAATCATCGTTTTTCTTGCCGCTGCCGCCGGTTTTGCCCACGCCGCCGCGTTTCTGGCTGCGGAAATTATCCAGCGTCTGGCGTTTGATATATCCCTGATGGCTGATGGTAATAACAATATCTTCTTCGGCAATTAAGTCTTCAATTTCCATGGAGGAAGAATCAACAGAAAGTTCAGTACGGCGTGCGTCACCGAACTTTTTCTTCATTTCAAGCAAATCTTCTTTTATAATGCCCAAAACTTTATGTTCGTCTGCCAAAACACTCTCCAGCCAGTCAATGGTTTCCAAAACATCTATATATTCATCATCAATCTTTTTCCGCTCCAAACCGGTCAGCCTTTGCAGGCGCATATCCAAAATGGCCTGTGCCTGGCGCTGGCTGAGGCTGAATTTTTCCATCAGCGCCGCTTTTGCGGTATCGGCATTGGCGCTGCTGCGGATAGTGCTGATTACTTCATCAAGATGGTCAAGCGCTATTTTCAAGCCTTCCAAAATATGGGCGCGCTCTTTGGCCTTGCCGAGTTCATATCTTGTACGGCGGGTAATAACATCTTTCTGATGTTCCAGATAATAATTTAAAATCTGTTTTAAATTAAGAATACGCGGATGGCCGTTAACAAGTGCCAGCATAATAATACCGAAGCTTGTCTGCAGCTGGGTATGCTTATAAAGCTGGTTCAGCACAACATCAGGCACGGCGTCACTTTTCAGTTCAATTACAACACGCATGCCGCGGCGGTCAGATTCATCACGCAAATCGGTAATGCCTTCAATAACGCCGTCTTTTACGAGCTGGGCAATTCCTTCAATAAGGCGTGCCTTATTAACCTGATAAGGAATTTCAGTTACAACAATGCGGTGCTTGCCTTTCTGCATCGGCTCAATTTCGGCGCGCGCACGGATTTTAACAATGCCGCGTCCGGTATTATAGGCGTTTTTAATGCCTTCAGTACCCAGAATTATTGCGCCGGTCGGAAAATCCGGCCCTTTAATGGCCGTCATCAGCTGCGGAACTTCCACATCCGGATTATCAATGAGCATAACAAGGCCGTCAACAACTTCACCCAGATTATGGGGAGGAATATTGGTTGCCATGCCTACCGCAATACCGGCGCTGCCGTTAATTAAAAGCGCAGGCACTTTGGCAGGCAGTACGCTCGGTTCTTTTAAAGATTCATCATAGTTGGGAACAAAATCTACCGTTTCTTTTTCAATATCTTCCAGCATGGTTTCGGCAATTTTGGTCATGCGAACTTCCGTATAACGCATTGCCGCAGCGCTGTCGCCGTCAACGCTGCCGAAGTTGCCGTGGCCGTCAACCATCAGATAACGGGTGGAAAAATCCTGCGCAAGGCGTACAATGGCATCATAAACAGCCGTATCACCATGAGGATGGTATTTACCTAAAACTTCACCGACAATACGGGCGGATTTTTTATAAGGTTTGTTGGAAGCCATGCCGGCTTCCTGCATAGCATATAAAATACGCCTGTGTACAGGTTTTAAACCGTCACGCACATCGGGCAGGGCCCTCTGTACAATAACGCTCATTGCATAATCAATATATGATTTCTGCATTTCTTCTTCGATATAAACGGGTAAAACCTTACCTGCTCCTGTTTCTAACTCCACAATATCACCTCAGCAATTACTTAAAGAAAATATCATATATCTGTTTGCCTATTAAAAGCGTTGTTACCGTTAAAAATAATGGCCTTACATAAGCAGCCCCATGTTTTATTGCCATTTTTGTTCCAAAGTACGCGCCAGCTATCATGCTCAAGCCCATAATAATACCGTAAACCCATACCACGGAACCGTTAAAAATAAAGGTTGCCAGCCCGGCAAGATTACTGGCCGTATTAAGCGCTTTGCCGTTGCCGGCTGCCGTAACAAAATCGCATCCTAAAAATAAAAAACCGAAAATTAAAAACGTTCCAGTACCTGGCCCGAAAAATCCGTCATAAAAGCCCATGCCGAGAGCCATTAAAAATGCCCCGGCCAGTGCCCAAAAACTAAAATCGGTACGGCTTTGAAAACTGCCCCATTCTTTGTGCCTGTAAGTATAAGCTGCAATCAGAACTAGCATAACTACAACCAGGTTGCGCATAAAATCCTGCGGCAGCAAATGAACCGTATAAGCACCGCATACGGAACCTATCATTGACATTGGCACCAGGGATATAACCAGTTTTTTATTTATATTGCCGGAACGCCAGAATGAAATTACGCTTGTAACGGCACCCATGCTTGCAGCAAGTTTATTGGTTCCAAGCACCATGCTTACAGGCAGCCCTGATGTTAAAAGTGCAGGCACTGAAATAAGCCCGCCCCCGCCGACGGTAGAATCAATAAATGCGGCTACAAAACCAGTTGCAACAAATAAAACTATATTAAATAAATCAAGATTTTCCATATTTTACAAATACCTCTTACAGCAGTTCTTTACCTGCAGTTTTTAAATAAAAACCGGCAAAACCGCTGTGGCAGCTCATTTTTACAACTTCAGAAGTAATTTCATTGCTTACGGCATAAGGATAACTTGTTAAAAGTTCTGCTTTTTTTAGAGGCCATCTTGTTCCGATTAAACTTACGCAGCTGTTTTCAAGCGGTATCAGCGAAAGCGCCTGAAAATCAGAACCAGCAGTAAATTCAAGGCTTTCGCCTGCTGCTAACAGAACCATCAGTTCCTGCTCATCAGCCATTATTACTGCTGTATTAGTTCTTTTTTTATAAGAGCATAACGAAAAGACATTGCTGTACAGATGGTCAAAACGCCCGCCCCAAATTCCCGTAATAAGCAAATTACTTTTTAAAGGCAAATTGTTTAAAAGAAGCTGCAAGTCGGTATCATCTTTGGCAGGATTAAACAACAATGCTTTTATTTTTTCATCTTTTGCTTTCTTCAAATATGCCTGAGAGGCGCTGTCAGCATCACCGCATAACAATTCAGGCTTAAAGCCTGCGTCAAAGCATATTTCTATACCTCTGTCGGCGCAGTAAATTTTTCTTCCGCAAACAGCTTTTTTAAACCATGAAATTTCAGGTTTTCTGCCACCGGCTGCGGCGATAACAAAATCCTCTTTTTCAGCACTGTTCTTTAATATAAAATTTCCCTGCGGTAAAGTTAAATTTAATTCCATCAGGATTTCTTTTTGGCTGCGGCAGGTTTAATAATAATCTGCCCGTTTTCTTTATAAACTTTCCAGTCTGCTTCGCCTTTGGTATTTTTGAACCAGTCCATACTTAATTCAAGCAGATAACGGTTTAATTTTTCAAGGGCTTCTTCCGGCAGCAGAATTTCCTTGCTGCCGGCATTTTTAGCTGTTTTTATTTTTTTATTTTTTACAGGCTCATCGCCATAAACGGCATTTTCAAAGCTTACTTCTTCCTCGTATCCCTTTAACATATCCTCATCAGATAAATTTTTTCTTATTTTCATTACATTTCACCTTATTACAAATCAAGATTACGTACTTTGCCGGCATTCTGCTCAATAAACTGACGGCGCGGCTCAACCTTATCGCCCATAAGTACGGAGAAAATTGCGTCCGCCTCTGCGGCATCTTCCAGATGTACCTGCAAAACAGTACGTGCTTCCGGATTCATGGTTGTTTCCCACAGCTGTTCAGGGTTCATTTCGCCTAGGCCTTTATAGCGCTGCACATAAGGGTTATTATCGCGGCCTACTTCATCAAGCACTTTCTGCAGTTCATCATCGCTGTAAGCATACATGTGCTTCTGCCCTTTACGTACTAAATACAGCGGCGGCTGGGCAATAAACACATGCCCTTCCTTAATCAGCGGCTGCATATAGCGGTAAAAGAATGTTAAAAGCAGTGTACGGATATGGGCGCCGTCGACGTCGGCATCTGTCATGATAATAATTTTGCCGTAACGTGCTTTGTTAATATCAAATTCTTCACCAATGCCGCAGCCGAAAGCTGTAATCATATTGCGGATTTCTTCGCTGCTTAAAATTTTATCAAGACGTGCTTTTTCTACATTCAAAATTTTACCGCGCAAAGGAAGTATAGCCTGAAAACGTCTGTCACGTCCCTGCTTGGCACTTCCGCCTGCGGAATCACCTTCGACAAGGTAAATTTCCGTTTCTGCAGCGTCTTTGCTCTGGCAGTCGGCAAGTTTACCTGGCAGGCTGCTTATTTCAAGCGCATTTTTGCGTCTGGTAAGTTCTCTTGCTTTGCGTGCCGCCAGCCTTGCGCGTGCGGAAATAATCGATTTTTCCACGATTTTCTTGGCAACAGCAGGATTTTCTTCAAAAAATTCTGCCAGACCTTCGCTGACCATATTATCAACAATGGGGCGGATTTCGCTGTTGCCGAGTTTTGTTTTAGTCTGCCCCTCGAACTGAGGTTCCGGCACCTTTATGCTGATAACGGCAGTAATGCCTTCGCGCACGTCATCGCCGCTTAAATTATCGTCATTTTCCTTCAGCGTGCCGATTTTGCGGGCATAATCGTTAATGGTACGCGTAAGCGCCTGTTTAAAGCCGCTTAAATGCGTGCCTCCTTCTTCGGTATTAATATTATTTACAAAAGTAAAAATATTTTCATTGTAAGTATCGCAATACTGTATTGCCACTTCTACAATATTGTTTTCCTTGATGCCTTCAATGTAAATCGGTTCTTCGTTAATTTTATCCTTATTTTCATCAACGTATCTTACAAACTCAATAATGCCGCCTTCGTAATGAAAGGTTTCGGTTTTGCCGCTGCGCTCGTCGCTTAAAATAATTTTTACGCCTTTATTTAAAAAGGCCAGCTCGCGGATGCGGATTCTTAAAGTTTCATAACTGTAAACAAGTTCGGTAAATATTTCGGCATCCGGTTTAAAATGCACAGTAGTACCGGTTTCTTCGGTAGTGCCTTTTTCATACAGAGGAACCACCGTTTTGCCGCGTGCAAACTCAATGCCGTAAACTTTTCCGCCGCGGCGCACTTCAACTTCCATATGTTCGCTTAAGGCATTTACGCAGGAAACACCTACGCCGTGCAGGCCGCCGGAAACCTTATAGCCGCCGTCACCAAATTTGCCGCCGGCATGCAGTATCGTCATAACAACTTCAACTGCAGGTTTGCCTACTTTATGCATATCAACAGGAATACCGCGCCCGTTATCTTTAACGGTAATGCTGTTGTCATGATGAATAACAACCTCGATTAAAGAACAATAACCGGCCAGAGCCTCGTCGATACTATTATCTATAACTTCATACACCAGATGGTGCAGGCCCCTGCCGGAAATGCTGCCAATATACATACTCGGGCGCTTGCGTACCGCTTCAAGCCCTTCAAGAACCTGAATCTGGCTCGCGCCGTACTGACCTTTTACTTCTGTTGCTTCTTCTAAAACGGACATCTTTACCTCCATCAATTATCCCTGTCGCGGTTATAAACTTCAATGCCAAAATCATCTTCCGCACGCTTTTTCAGCGTAAGCGCCGAAATGCCGGAAAGATAAATTTTGTCGTTAGTAAGTATACAGCTGGAATATTCACCGTTTTCCGATAAATCTATAACCTCGTATTTATGTTTTTCGCACTGCTTTTGCAGATAATTTTTAAATACATTGTTTTTCTGGTTTCTGATATTAAAAATAGCGATAATATCAGTATTTTTAATAACAAAATCAGAACCCAAATGTAAATACATGCTATTTCCCCCGCAAATTATTTAAAACATTCTGATATGTTTTATCGTCAATCAAGTCAGGAGTTTTTCCTGTTTTTAAAATAACCGCCAGCATTTTTTCACTGCTGCTGGCAGTTTCATCCGCAACTTTAGCGTAATAATGCTGCCGCAGATGATTTTTAACACTGTCATACAATATTTTATCACAATTCAGCGTTTTTTTACAATTTTCGTAATCAGACCACGGCTCCGTCAATAAAAATTTTACCAGTTCATCATGCAGTTTTTCTTGTTCATAACGGCTGCATACGGCACATAAATTGCCTTTTCCGTTAATAACGGCGCCGCAGCGGCTGCATTTTTTGCCGCCCTGTTTTAAAAGAGCTTTTTCGCGCTTTAACGCGGCGGCCTTAAAAGCCATCAGTTTAAGCTGCAAACCGGTATTTTTTACATTTCCTGCCAATGCGGAAATTTTCTGCCGTTCTTCTTCCTGCAGTTCAATTTTTTCAGGCTTTGTATCAGAAGCAGAATCTTTTAAAAACCCGTTATCAACGCTGCCATTAAAAAACTTTAAATCTCCGACGGAACGTTTTTTTAAAGCGCCGTTAATATTTTTTAAAAACTGCTTTTTCATTAAAAGCAGATGATTTGACCAGACAGAACTGTCAGTATTAATATATAAAACTTTGTTTTCCAGCTTCACGGGCTTGGAATGCCTGGCAACATTTTCGCCGCAAATGCTTTTCCACTTGCTTTGCAGGTAAAAAACAGTATAGGTATCGCGTTCTTCCTTGCCCGGAAGCATTTTCAGCAAAATCTGCTCCACATTATCCATCAGCCCTGCATTACCTTTCCGTTTTCAATATAAAAATAAGCATTATTGTTTAAATCGGGTATTAAATGCTTATCATTAACCGTAATAAAAGTCTGCACCCTGCCGTCGATAAACTTCAAAAGATGCGTACGGCGTTCGGAATCAAGCTCGCTCATTACGTCATCAAGCAGAAGCACAGGATATTCACCGGTATTGTTTTTCACATATTCAAGCTGGGCAAGTTTTAAAGCCAGTGCCGCGCTGCGCTGCTGCCCCTGCGAACCGAAAGCTTTCAGCAGCTTGCCGCTTACATAAAAGAATAAATCGTCACGGTGCGGGCCAATACTTGTATTTCCGCGCAGAATATCCAGAGCCTGCCGCTCATGCAGTTCTTTTAAATAAAACTCCTGCCAATCGCTTTCACTTTTATCGCTCTGCTGCAGAATAAAATCATTACTGGTTTTTAAAGCATAGTTAATCAGCATGCTTTCGCTGCCGCCGGCAATGGAAGCATAAATGCCGGAAGCAATAACCAGCAGTTCTTCAAGCGCAGCCAGCCGTTTTTTAATAATGCGGGCGGCAGAGGCACTCAGTTCGTTATTCCATAAATTCAGCTGTCCCTTATCGCCGTTATTATCGCGTATTTCTTTTAAAAGCCTGTTGCGCTGCTGCAAAAGGCGGTTATATTTTACCAGCAGTTCATAATAAGCCTTGTCGGTCTGGGCAATCTGCATGTCAAAAAAACGCCTGCGCAGCTGAGGCTCTCCCTTAATAAGCTGCAAATCTTCCGGCGAAAACATTACCGTATTTAAAGTGCCGTAATGTTCTTTAGCCTTTATATTTACATTATCAAGCAAAAGTTCTTTTTTTATGCGCCCGTTTTGCTCGTAACGCTTGATTTTTATTTCGTAATCAGAATCAAAACTCGTAAAATCAGCTTTTACGGCCATTTCACGCCGTCCGTCACCGAACAGGTCATCTTCCTGAAAAGTACGGTGCGACATGCCGAAAGCAGCATAAAAAATTGCTTCCAGCAGGTTAGTTTTGCCCTGGGCGTTTTTGCCGTAAAAAATATTTACCATTGCCGGAAACTGCAGGCTGCACAAACCGTAATTTCTAAAATTATGCAGATATAAACCTTTAATTTTCATTGCTTACAGTAATAGCTGCCATGCCTTTAACGGTTACTTCGTCACCGGCGCGGATTTTTTTGCGTTTTTCCAGCACCGTCTGCCCGTTAAGGCTTACAAAGCCTGCTTCAATAAGTTCGTGCGCCTGCCCGCCGCTCATTACAACACCGGCATATTTTAAAAGATTAGTTAAAGTTATATATTCCGTTTCAATATGTACCGCAAGTTTTTCCATATCAGAACACAACCCTTACCGGAGTAACAATATAAATATAATTTTCTTCGCCTACCGGCTTAATGCATACGGGGCTTAAGGAATTATTCAGCTCCATAATGGCTTCTTCATCAGAAAGATTCTTTAAAATATCAAGTATGTACTTGGAATTAAAAGCAACATTCAGTCCATCACCTTCGGTACGGCACTGAATATCTTCACGGCCTTTGCCGACATCAGGGCTGCTGGAGCTGATAATAATTTCCGTATCGCCGACGCTTACTTTTATAATGCTGTAATCGCCATCGCTCGAAAACAGGGCAACCCTTTCCACAGCGCCTGCCAGTTCTTTAACATTAAACCTGGTTTTGGTATTAAAAGAAGGGGGAATAACACGTCTGTAATCAGGAAATTTACCTTCAATAAGCCTTGAAACAATTACTACCTGATCTATTACAACCATAATCTGGTTATTTAAAAGAGAAATTTTAATTTCCTGCGGAATGTCGCTGTTCAGGTTGCGGGCAATTTCCGACAGAACTCTGGAAGGAATAATGATGGACATATCTTCATCAGAAGCATATGGCATGCTCTTAATGGCAAGCCTGTGCGTATTTGTACCGACAAAGGTAATTTTGCCGTCGCTTATTTCCACAAGAATACCGGTAAACAGAGGCCTTGCTTCATCGGTAGAGCAGGAAAAAATAGTCTTTTTAATAAGCTCCTTTATTTTTTCGTCTTCCAGTACAATCTGTTTGTCGGGATTAAACTCAGGGAATTTAGGATAATCATCTTCATTCATTAACAGCAGCTGAAAATCTGATTTTGCCGATTTTACGGAAATAGTTTTTTCTTCTTTATTTTTAATGATGGTAACGGTTTCTCCCGGGAGCTTGCGCATCAGCTCCGAAAAATGTTTGGCCGAAACCACAATTTCACCGTTGGCTTCGGTATTGCTTTCTACGGTACAGGAAATTGCCATATTTAAGTCCATGGCCTGCACATATAAAATATTTTCGGCAGCAATGATATGGATACCGGAAAAAATCGGAGCGGTCGGTTTGGAAGAAATGGCTCGCTGTACAGTTTGAATTGCTTTGTTCAGGCTTGTTGTTGAGCATGTAAATTTCATGTTATGCAGACCTCCATTATTTTATAATAACTATATAGATTTAAAATAATTAGTAGTAGTTATAGTAGTAAGTGTGGATATGTGGAAATTATGTAAAGCCGCTGTAAAATCACATTTTAGCGCCTGTTTATAATGTGTGGAAAACTGTTCATAACTTTTAACGTTATAAACTTTTCGTTTTTTGATTTTAATTTTTAACAAGTTATCAACAGGTTTAAACACATTTTCCACAGATAATTGTTGAAAACTTTATTACTGGTTAAGCTGCTCGGTTAAATAAACAATAGCTTTTTCTATTGTCGGGTCTTTTTTACGCTGAGCATTGATTTTATCATAAGCATGGATAACGGTGCTGTGGTCACGCCCGCCGTAAATTTCGCCGATGCGCGGATAGGATAAATCTATCAGCTCGCGGCAGAGATACATGGCAATATGTCTTGCCGTGGCAATGCTTTGGGTACGTTTTTTGGTAAATAATTCATCGGGCTTGATTTTAAAATATGCAGCCGTTGCTTCATTAATGGCTTCATAAGTTATTTGCTTGCTCTGAACGGTGGCTCCCATTTCGTCAAGAATGTTTCTGGCAAGTTCAATGGTTATGGGCATACTCATAAGGCCGGCATAAGCAACTATTTTGGTATAGGCGCCTTCAATTTCCCTGATGTTTGTGGTAATGCTTGAGGCAACAAGCGTTATAACATCATGGGGAATTTCAATGCCTTCAAGTTCTGCTTTTTTTCGTAAAATTGCAATTCTTGTTTCAAGGTCAGGCGACTGTATGTCGGCCATCAGGCCGCATTCAAAACGGGAACGCAGGCGGTCTTCGATATTTTTGATATGTTTGGGCAGTCTGTCGCTGGAAATAATAATTTGTTTGTTTTCTTCGTAAAGCGCATTAAAGGTATGGAAAAATTCTTCCAGGGTACGTTCACGTTTTTCCAGAAACTGAATATCGTCTATAATGAGACAGTCTATTTTGCGGTATTTATTTTTAAAATTTTCCATTGTCCTTTTTTCAATGGAAGTAACAATTTCATTAAGAAATTTTTCGCTGGAAATGTAAAGCACTTTGGCATCCGGCTTATTTTTTTTAATCTGGTTGCCGATGGCATGCATTAAGTGGGTTTTGCCAAGGCCGACGCCGCCGTAAATGAAAAGCGGGTTATAGGCAATGCCGGGTTTGGCCGCTACTGCCTGCGCTGCTGCATAGGCAAAACGGTTGGAGTTGCCTATAACAAAAGTGTCAAAAGTATATTTTACATTTAAATTACTGGGAAACTGTTCTTCAAAAAGAACCGGCTGAACATAGCTGCCGGTATATTCGGGCGGTTTTGCCGGCTGTGCCGGTGCTTGAACTTCTGCTTTTACCGGCTGCGGGGCAGGGGCAGGCGGTTCTTCCTTTGGAGCCTGCTTTTGTACCGGCGCGGCTGTAAAATCAAGGTTTTCTATCTGCAGGCTGAATTCCTTACCGGTTATTTCAGCAAGCAGATTTTCGATAATGGGTTTGTAATTTTCTTCCAGCCATTTTTTTAAAAAATTATTGTTAACGCCGATTATGAAAACTGTGTCTGTTGCCGAAAGCGGTACTGCCGGGCTGATAATAGTATTGTAAACTGTTTCGCTGACAGAATTTTTCAGCCTCTGAAGCAGTTGTTCCCATATTTCCGAAACATTATAGGAATTCATTATTGATAGTCCTTTCCACTGAATTATTTTTAATTTTTGCTGATTTTTCTGCAATATGTCTATCACTTTATTTTAACAAAATTGTCGTTTATTATCAATTGCTTTGTTTTTTTAATAAAATTACTGCCGTTAACCTGTTTTATGCGCAAAATTCTTGAAAAACTTTGTTTTAACGTATTCTTTATTCTTGACACTTAACGTACTATCTAATATAATTTTATCAGCTATCAATTCATTAAAATAGAGAATTTGATAAAACCGTTAATAGTAAGGAGGTAGCAGTTCATGAAGCGTACTTTTCAACCGAATAACCTTAGAAGGAAAAGAACCCATGGTTTCAGAGAAAGAATGAAAACTTTGGGCGGACGTCAGGTTTTAAAAAGAAGACGTGCAAGAGGCAGAAAGAAATTGTCTGCATAATATTATAAATAGGCCGCTCATACGGCCTATTTTTTCAATGCGGGCAGGTGTATATGCATAATTTGAAAACAGACAGTGATTTTTCTTTTAAAAAAGAAAACAGAATTAAATCGAAAAATGCTTTTCAGATTGTTTATAAGACAGGCAGGTCGGTAGTCGATTCCATGTCTGTAATGTACGTATTGGCAAATGATGAAAAAAATATAAAAATCGGTTTTGCTGTCGGCAAAAAAATGGGCAATGCTGTTGTACGCAACAGGGTAAAGCGGCTGATGCGCGAAGTTTTCCGCCACAGGCGCAGCGAGCTTAAGGATTCAATCCATATTATCTGGGTAGCGCGCAAAAAACTTATTGCTGCCGACATTTATACTTATGACAGGATTTTTATGCGTTTGGCCAAAAGGGCAGGTATACTAAAGTAAAGGTGAGAATATGAAAACGGTTATTATTCTGTTAATCCGTTTTTATCAGATATTTATTTCGCCGATGTTCCCTCCGCGGTGCCGTTTTTATCCTACCTGTTCACAGTATGCTTTGGAAGCTGTACGGAAAAAAGGTGCCGTTAAAGGAAGCTGGCTGGCGTTAAAGCGTATTTTAAAATGCCATCCGTTCCACCCCGGGGGATATGACCCGGTTGATTAAGCCGAAATTTATGTATTGCATACATATATCAAATCAGGGAGTTGAAAAATTTGGACTTTTTAAGCAGTCTTGTACAGGAAGCAATTACTATTCTTTATAATATCAGCGCATCGTTTGGTTTTGCAAACTACGGCTTTGCCATTATTCTTTTAACTGTTATTGTAAAGATGGCAACTTATCCGCTTACCAAAAAGCAGATTCAGTCGATGAAAGCCATGCAGCGCCTTCAGCCTAAAATGAAAGCCATTCAGGAAAAATATAAGGGCGATAAAATGAAAGCCAACGAAGCATTGGCACAGCTTTATAAATCCGAGGGTGTTAATCCTCTGGCAGGCTGCCTGCCGCTTTTAATTCAAATGCCTATTCTTATCGGTATTTTCTACGGCATCCGTGATTTCCAGTATGCAGGTTCCCCTTTGTTCATGGGGCTTGATATTTCCAGAAGCCTGAGCGAATTTATGTCTGCCGGCGGCCCGGAAATGTATGCTTATGCTGTTTTGCCGGTATTGTCTGCATTAACTACTTTCCTTCAGTCTAAAATGACGATGCCTGATACTTCCACCACACAAAATCAGGTTATGCTTTACGGCATGCCGCTGTTTATCGGTTATATCAGTATCAGCTTCCCGACAGGCCTTGTGCTGTACTGGGTTGTAATGAATATTATGCAGATTGGCCAGCAGCTTTTTATGGAAAGAGGACAAAAGAAATAAAGGGAGATTTTAAAGATGGATTTTATTGAAAAAACCGGTAAAACCGTGGAAGATGCTTTAAATGACGCATTGGCTGAACTGAAAACCACTGCCGATAAAGTTAATGTTGAAGTTATAGAAGAAGCTAAAAACGGTATTTTTGGTTTATTTGCCAAAAAAGCCAAAATCAGGGTTACCTTAAAAGATGCTGCCAGAAAAATCGGTGATATTGTAGACGAAACAGTGGACAGCATTAAAGAAGATTATAAAGCAGGCAAACAGGAAGCTGCCGCTGCAAGGGAAGTTGCCAAAAAAGAAGAAGCAAAACCCGCAGTGCGCGAACATGTTATTGAAGAAGCTGCTGTTGAAGCCGCCAAAGAATTTTTGCAGAAGATTTTTAATGCCATGCGCATTGAAGTTGTAATGGAGAAATTCATCAACAAAAATGAAGGCATGGTTACTTTTAAACTTCATGGTTCCGATATGGGCATTTTAATCGGCAAACATGGCCAGACGCTTGATTCTTTACAGTATCTTACCAATCTTGTTGCCAACAAGAATTCTGCTGAGCGCATCAGAATCGTAATTGATATTGAAGATTACCGCGAACGCCGCGTTGAAACTTTAAACCGCCTGGCACTGCGCCTTGCCGATAAGGTTAAACGTACCGGCGAACGTGTTGTGCTTGAGCCGATGAATCCTCATGAAAGAAAAATTATTCATGTAGCATTACAAAACGACCGCCGTATTACTACGCTCAGCGAAGGTGAAGAACCTTACCGCCGCGTTGTAATTGAATTAAAAAAATAATTTTCTTAATTTTAAACCCAGTCGTTTGTACTGGGTTTTTCTTTTGGAGAACAGATTATGGAAAATACAGTAAAACAATATCAGGAAGAAACTATCAGTGCTGTTTGTACGTCTTTGGGTGAAGGCGCTATCGGCATTATCCGCATCAGCGGGAAAAACGCCCTTGCTGCAGGGGAGGCAATTTTTAAGGCAGCCTCCGGCAGAAAACTGGCTGATTATCCTGTAAATACTTTGGTTTACGGCCATGTATATGATGCAGACGGCAGCATGGTTGACGAAGTAATGGCCGTTTATATGCGCGGGCCTCATTCCTATACGGCAGAAGATGTTGTGGAAATTCAGTGCCATGGCGGTGTACGTTCTTTGCAAAAAATTTTATCGTTAAGCTATGCCGCAGGTGCGCGCCCGGCTGAGCCCGGTGAATTTACCAAGCGTGCTTTTTTGAACGGGCGTATTGACCTTGTTCAGGCTGAAGCCGTAATGGATATTATAAAATCCCGCAGTGATGCGGCCCTGAAAGTTGCAGTACGCCAGCAGGAAGGGCAGCTTTCTTCAGAGGTACGCGGGTTAAGAAAAGAACTGCTTGATGTAATTGTTAATTTGGAAGCGGTTATTGATTATCCGGAAGACGATATTGAAGAAATGACTTTTGCTTCCGTTTTGGATTCCGTAAATAAAACGGCAGAAGGTGTTAACAAACTTTTGGCCAATGCCCATACCGGCAAAATTCTGCGTGAAGGTTTGCGTGTGGCCATTATCGGTAAGCCTAATGTCGGCAAATCGAGTTTTTTAAACTGCCTTTTAAAAGAAGACAGGGCTATTGTTTCCGAATATGCCGGTACTACCAGAGACGTTATTGAAGAACAGTTTTTATTGGGCGGAATTCCCATTGTACTGGCTGATACTGCCGGTATAAGGGAAACGGAAGATTATGTTGAACGCATCGGCGTTGAAAAAAGCCGCCGTATACTGAATGAAGCAGAACTCGCCATTGTTGTGCTCGACGGTTCTGCACCTTTGACAGAAGAAGATTTTGAAATATTGGAATTAGTCAAAGGCCGCAGTTATGTTATAATTATCAATAAGAGTGATTTGGGCAGCGCAAATATAAAGAACAGTTTAACCGGTGAATTTAAAAATGCGCCCGTTATTGAACTTTCTGCCAAAACAGGTGCGGGGATTGATGTTTTTACCGGCTGGCTGCAAAAATTTGTTTATGGCAGCGATAAACATTTGGGTGACGGTATTTATGTTCAGAATGCCCGCCATGAAAATTTGCTTAAAAACAGCCTGGCAAGCATGCAGGATGCGCTTAGTGCTGCCGAAGCACAAATGCCTTATGACTGCATAATGATTGATTTGCGCAATGCGGCCGGTTTTCTTGGTGAAATAACCGGTGACACTGTGCGTGATGAAATAATAAACGAAATCTTTTCTAAATTCTGTATCGGTAAATAATTTTGCAGGTGAAAATATGTACATTACTGATAATTACGATGTAATTGTTGTTGGTGCCGGCCACGCCGGTGTTGAAGCAGCTTTGGCTGCGGCCCGTCTGGGCGGTAAAACGCTGCTGGCAACTCTTTCAATGGATAATATTGCTTTAATGCCGTGCAATCCTTCGGTTGGCGGCCCTGCCAAAGGGCATTTGGTGCGTGAAATTGATGCGCTTGGCGGTGAAATGGGCATAGCTGCCGATAAGGCCTGCATACAGATGCGCCTTTTAAATACCGGCAAGGGTTATGCTGTGCAGGCTTTGCGCGCGCAGGAAGATAAGCCTTTTTACCATACCATTATGAAGCAGACTGTTGAAAATCAGGACAGGCTTGATGTTAAACAGCTGATGATTGACAAACTGCTTGTAAGTAACGGCGAAGTAGTTGGGGTAGAGGCGGAAACCGGGGAAGTTTTTGAAGCCAAATGCGTAATTCTGGCAACCGGCACTTATTTGCGTGCCCGCATTGTTTACGGCCAGGTGAATTATGAATCCGGACCTAACGGTTTGCGCAGCGCCAATAAATTATCACAGTCGCTGCTGGAAAACGGACTGGAATTAATGCGCTTTAAAACAGGCACTCCGGCACGTATCGACGCCCGCAGCCTTGATTACAGCAAAATGGAACTACAGAGCGGCGACAGCAAGCTGCGCAATTTTTCTTTTATCAGCAGCATTACAGAGCGCAGCCAGGTGCCGTGCTGGCTTACTTATACCAATGAAAAAACGCATAAAATCATCCGTGATAACCTGCATTTATCAGGTATGTTCAACGGTATGATTGAAGGCGTAGGGCCGCGTTACTGCCCTTCGATAGAATCTAAAATTGTGCGTTTTGCAAATAAAGAGCGCCATCAGCTGTTTATAGAGCCGGAAGGCCTGCGTACCAACGAAATGTACGTTCAGGGAATGTCAAGCTCGCTGCCGGCAGATGTGCAGCTGAAATTTATGCGGACAATACCCGGGCTTGAAAACTGCCGTATGATGCGTGCAGGTTATGCCATTGATTATGACTGCCTCGACCCGCTGCAATTAAAGGCTTCGCTGGAGCATAAAGGCATCAGCGGTTTATTTTCGGCAGGGCAGTCCAACGGCACAAGCGGTTATGAAGAAGCTGCGGCACAGGGCCTGATTGCCGGTATTAATGCCATGCGCAAAATTAAAGGGCAGGAGCCTTTTAATTTAGGAAGAAGCGATGCTTATATCGGCGTTTTGATTGATGACCTTGTTACCAAGGGAACCAATGAGCCTTACAGGATGATGACTTCGCGCGCGGAGTACCGCCTTTTGCTAAGGCAGGATAATGCCGATTTGCGCTTAACGGAAAAAGGCCGCAGCATTGGCCTTGTAAATGATGAACGATACGAAAAATTTACAGCCAAACGCACTTTGCTGGAGCGTATTATTCATCAGCTCAGCACATCTAATGTGGCCCCTAATGCCGAAACCGAACAGAAAATTAAAAATATCGGTACTGCTCCGGTTAGGCCGGGCATGACTTTATTAGACCTTTTGCGCCGCGGTGATGTTACTTATAAAAAACTGGCAGCGGAATTTGCTTTGCCTGAACTGCCGGAAGTTGTTGCCGAACAGGCTGAAATTTTTGCCAAGTATGAAGGTTACATAAACAAGCAGAAACAGGAAGTTGAACGTGCGCTGAAACTGGAAAACAAATTAATACCGCAGGATATTGATTATCATGCAATAAAGGAACTTTCTTCGGAAGCTGCCGAAAAATTAGCCAAGATTAAACCTGTTTCTATCGGGCAGGCTTCCCGTATTTCAGGTGTATCACCGGCCGATATAAATGTTTTGATGATTGTTCTGGAAGTAAAGCGCCGCAGGGAGCAGGATAATGAGTGAATTTATAAAAATACTTGATGAAGCCGCTGGCAAGGCTGGTTTTAACCTTACGCCACTGCAGTTTGAACAGTTTGATACTTATTACAGAATGCTTGTTGAAACGAACAAGGTAATGAACCTTACCGCACTTACCGAATCGCAGGACGTTGCCGTAAAGCATTTTGTTGATTCTTTAATGGCTTACGATACTTATTTCCCGGGAAAAGTTTTGGCAGATGTAGGTACCGGCGCCGGTTTTCCGGGAATACCGCTTAAAATTTTCTGCCCTTCCTTAAAAGTGGTTTTAATAGATTCTCTTGCCAAAAGGCTGAATTTTTTGCAGAATGTTATTGAAGCTTTGCAGCTGCAGGATATTGAATGTGTGCACTTGCGTGCGGAAGATGCAGGAAAAAATGCCGCTCACCGCGAAAAATATGATATTGTAACGGCGCGTGCAGTAGCAAGATTATCGGTACTGGCTGAATATTGCCTGCCGCTTGTTAAAACCGGTGGTATGTTTATAGCTTTAAAGGGTTCAAAATATAAAGAAGAAATTAATGATGCTGCCAAAGCGCTGAATATATTGGGCGGCAAATTAGTTTCGGCACGTCAGGTGGAACTTCCAGGGCTTGATGACGGCAGGGCAGTTGTTGCCATAAAAAAAGTAAAGCCTTCGCCGAAGGCTTATCCGCGCAAAGCTGGTTTACCGGAAAAACATCCTTTGGAATAATGGAGGTTAGCCAATGTTTGTTGAAGATGGTTTTAAAATTTTACAAATGGAAAAAGAAAGCAGTTCTGTTATTAAACATTTCAGCAGTGAAATTAAGGTAGAACGTATCCCGGTTGAAAAAATTGTGCCCAATCCGTATCAGCCGCGTAAGGATTTTGAAGAAGATGCCCTTGATGACCTTGCAGCTTCCATTGCTGAATATGGTGTTTTGCAGCCGCTGCTTGTAGCCAGAAGCGATAACGGCGAATATGTGCTTATCGCAGGCGAACGCAGGCTGCGCGCTTCCAAATTGGCCGGGCTGAAAGATGTTCCTGTTATTGTAAGCAGTTATACAAAGCAGCAGAGTGCGGAAATTGCTTTGATTGAAAACCTGCAGCGCGAAGATTTACATTTTCTGGAAGAAGCTGAAGGCTACGAAAAACTGATGACGCAGTTTAACCTTACGCAGGAAGCAATGGCTTTGCGCGTTGGTAAAAAGCAGTCTACCATTGCCAATAAGCTGCGTTTGCTGAATCTTCCTCCGGAAATCAGAACTGTTTTAAAAGAAAAACAGCTTACAGAAAGGCACGGCAGGGCGCTTTTAAAATTAAAAAACAAAGAGCAGCAGGAACAGGTTTTAAAATTGATTTTAAAAAATGCCTGGAACGTAAAACAGACTGATGAATATATTGCCAAATTCCTTGCAGACGAAGCTCCAAAGCCGAAAAAACGCCTGGTTATTGTTAATGATGTAAGAATTTATTTAAACAGTGTAAAAAAGATTGTCAGCACTATCAATGATGCCGGTATTCCTGCGCAAATCAAGCAGGAAGTTGACGGTGATGATGTTATTGTAACCTTGCGCATAAAAAATACCAAAAAACCGAATATTGCCAAAAATAATTAACACTGTGGATAATGTTGTTATTTATGTTTAAAACAGAAACTGAAAATGGTTTCTGTTTTTATTTTGCCTGATTTTGAAATTTTATTATACTGTTAGGTGAAGATATGGTACAATAAAAACAAGGAACGCTTTTATAAATTTAATTAAGGGGTGAGTTGTGTATGGGTGATATGATGATGTATGCCGTAATTGCAGGTATTGCTGCCGGAGTTTTTTTCTACATGTTTAAAAAAGTCAGCGGCGGCGATTACAAACCAATCGAACTTAAAAACTGTCCGTTATGCGGTAAGAAAACTGCAAAATTTGTTACCATGGGCACCTTTAAGCATGATACTCTGAATAAAGTTATCTGCACTTCATGCAGCGCAACTACCGATGAGTATACATCTTATAAACAGGCTGCCGAAGCATGGAACAGCGGCAAAGTTAAAGTAAAATAAAATTTAAACTCCGGTTTATGAAGCCGGAGTTTTCTTTGATTTTATTAATGCTTTTTGTTTATAAATATAGTAAAATAGAATACAAAGCTGCTTTATGGAGGTATGGTTATGAATTATAATGATGTTTTGCAAAATGCACGTGCATGCATAGATACTGCTAAATGTAAGGCTTGCCCTGTATGCAACGGTCTTGCCTGCCGTAATACTATTCCTGGCCCCGGTGCTAAAGGGGTGGGGGATACTGCAATCCGCAACTATCAAAAATGGCAGGATATCCGCGTGCAGATGGATACTCTGCATGAAAATAAACCGGTTGATATGTCGGTGCAGCTTTTTGGGAGCAGGTTCAGTTATCCTTTTTTTGCCGGCCCGGTAGGTGCTATCGGCCTGCATTACGGCAATGCTTATGACGAACTTACTTATAATAAAATTCTGGTTTCGGCCTGCGCGGAAAACGGTATTGCCGCTTTTACGGGCGACGGGCTTGATGAAAAGGTAATGGTTAGCGCCTGTGAGGCGATTGCCGCTGCCGGCGGAGCAGGTATACCGACTGTTAAACCGTGGAATTTGCCGCTTGTAGAAGAAAAATTGCAGCTTGTTAAAAAAAGCGGCGCTTTTGCCGTTGCAATGGATGTTGATGCTGCAGGGCTGCCGTTTTTAAAAAATATGCAGCCGCCTGCAGGCAGCAAATCTGTTGAAGAACTTGCTGAAATAGTAAAAGCTGCCGGTATTCCTTTTATTGTTAAAGGCGTTATGACAGTACGCGGAGCGCTTAAAGCTCATGCTGCCGGTGCTGCTGCCATTATAGTTTCCAATCATGGCGGCAGGGTTCTTGACCAGTGTTCTGCAACAGCAGAAGTTTTGGAAGAAATCTGCCATGCAGTTGGCGGCGGCATGAAGGTTCTTGTAGACGGCGGTATCCGCAGCGGCGTTGATATTTTTAAAGCTCTGGCGCTTGGCGCTGACGGTGTTGTAATTGCCCGTCCGTTTGTAACTGCTGTTTATGGTGGGGCAGAAGAAGGCGTTAAAGTTTATATTGAGAAGCTTGCCGGTGAACTTGAAGATACCATGAAAATGTGCGGCGCTGAAAATATTGCCGCTATTTCGCGTGATATGGTGCGCATTTAACGGAGGGGTTAATTTGTCGATTGAAAAAGTAAGAAAATATTTTGCCGTGCGCAATATGGTGTACCAGATTTTGGAATTTGATGTTTCCAGTGCGACGGTTGAGCTTGCAGCCAAAGCCTTAAACTGTGATGGCTGCCTGATTGCCAAAACACTTTCTTTTTTGGTTCATGATGATGTAATTTTAATTGTTGCGCCGGGTGACGTTAAAATTGACAATCATAAATATAAAATGCATTTTGGCGTTAAAGCAAAAATGCTGCCTGCCGCAGAGGCTGAACAATTGATTGGTCATGCGGTTGGTGGGGTTTGCCCCTTTGCCGTTAATGAAGGCGTAAAAGTTTTTCTTGATGAATCTTTAAAGCGTTTTGAATTTGTTTATCCGGCTTGCGGAAGTTCCAACAGCGCCATTAAGCTGACGATACCGGAACTTGAAAAGAATACCGACCATTTTTCCGGATGGGTTGATGTTTGCAAGTTAAAATAAAAAATGCGGCTTAGCCGCATTTTTTATTTTCTGTATTAAACTATTTTTATTTCAGCGTTAATGTTTTTAAAAGTTTCCGGTACAAGTTCACATGCCAGCACAAATTTATCGGGAACTTCGCTGATGTTTTTTATATTATAAGAGTTTGTTTCATTAAAACCAAAGCGCTTGTAATATAATGGGCTGCCTATTAAAAAAGCCGCATTAAAGCCCTGTTTTACGGCTTCGTTTAAAGCGTATTTCATTGATGATGTACCTACGCCGCAGCTGCGGTATTCTTTTTTTACGCTGAGCGGCGCGACAAGAACGGCTTTAACAGGTTTGTTGGTCTTTAAATTTTGTTTAGTAAGCATTATGTGCCCGATAAGGATATTTTTATCATAAGCGGCAAATTCCAGTTCCGGTACGTAATTGCTGCTTTTACGCAGCTCCAAAACAAAATCCTGCTCGGTTCCGTCGCTTACTTCCGCAGTTTTAAATGCTTCTTCTACAAAAGTATAAATTTTATCGTAATCCTCTTTGTTAACTAATTTTATATCCATTTTAAACTCCTTTCTTTGCTATTATATTTTAAATTTTTTCTTACGGCAAGTAATGCAATAAATGTTTCACGTGAAACTAAAAAACTTTTTGCTTTTCTATATGTTTGGCTGTGAAAATGTGATAAAATTATTAAGAAAGTTTTAGTGATTTTTTATGAGGTGAGTAGTTTGGTAAAAGTAATTGCAATCGCAAATCAAAAAGGTGGTGTAGGCAAAACAACAACTGCCGTTAACCTTGCAGCCTGCCTGGCGCAGAAGGGCCGTAAAGTTTTAATGCTTGATGCCGACCCGCAGGGCAATGCTACCAGCGGCCTTGGCTTTGATAAGCGCGATATAAAAAAATGTATATATGATACTTTAATTAATGATGTAATGATGAAAGATGTGCTTCTGCACAGCGATTATGAAAATCTGGATGTAATTCCGGCAACAATTCAGCTTGCCGGTGCGGAAATTGAACTGGTAAGCCTTATGAACAGGGAAGGTCGCTTAAAAAATGCCTTGGAACGCGTAAAACATGATTATGATTATGTTTTAATTGACTGCCCGCCTTCTTTGGGGCTTTTAACCATTAATGCCTTAACGGCTGCCAATTCTGTGCTTGTACCTATCCAGTGCGAATTTTATGCTCTTGAAGGTGTAAGCCAGTTAATGAATACCATTAAACTTGTGCAGCGCAACCTTAACCCGGCATTAAAGCTGGAAGGTGTTTTGATGACTATGTTCGACCAGCGTACTAATTTATCAAGCGATGTTGTTGGGGAAGTACGCAAATATTTTAATACCAAAATGTATAATACAATTATTCCCCGTAATGTACGTTTAAGCGAAGCGCCTAGCCATGGGCAGCCTGTTATAGTTTATGACCCTAAATCCAAAGGGGCTCAGGTATATATGGAACTTGCCGCGGAGGTACTTGGCGATGAATAAAAAAGGTTTGGGCAAAGGGCTTGGCGCAATTTTTACGGATAATGAAACCATTGCGCCGGTTGAAGAAGTACAGCCTCACGAAAAGGAAATAGAAATTGCTGTAAGCGATATAATTCCTAATCCGCTTCAGCCGCGTAAAACTTTTGATGCCGATAAGCTTGCAGAGCTTACTGAGAGTATTAAAGAACATGGCGTTATTCAGCCGTTAATAGTTAGAAAAAACGGTGCCAAATATGAAATTGTAGCCGGTGAAAGACGCTGGCGTGCTGCTAAAACTGCTAAGTTAAAAACTGTACCGGTTATTGTACGCGAATACGATAACGCTAAAATGGCAGAAATTGCCCTTGTTGAAAACATTCAGCGCCATGACCTGAATGCCATTGAAGAAGCTGAAGGCATTAAACGCTTAATGAATGAATTTGGCTTTAATCAGGAGCAGGCGGCAAAAAAAATCGGCCGCAGCCGTACAGCAGTTACCAATATTTTAAGGCTTTTAAATTTACCGGCAGCTGTGCGCGAAGCAGTTTCACGTGAAACGTTAACGATGGGGCAGGTAAGGCCGCTGTTATCGTTGGAAAATGCACAGGAACAGGAAAAACTTGCTCAGATAATTGCGGAGCAGGGACTTTCTGCAAGAGCGGTGGAAGAAATTGTTAAAAAAATAAAGAACGGCGAAGAAATTACTTTTGAAAATGATGCGGAGCAAACAAAAAAAGCAAAAGGAACCCGCAAAAATAAAAAGACGGAAATCAGCATTTATTGCAGAGATTTTCAGAACCGTTTGATTGAACTTTTGGGAACAAAAGTAAAAATTGTGCCTAAAAACGAAAAACAGGGCAAAATAGAAATTGAATATTATTCTGCCGAAGATTTGGAAAGAATTTATGAGTTGCTGGAGCAGCAGCCAAAGCAGAACAAAATTAAAAGAGAAAAATTTACAGTTTAATATGTTTATGAGGGTGAAAAGATGAGCGGGGTAATAAAAGGCGTGAGCTTATTATGAGCGGCCTGGGTACAATTGCCAATGCGGCAGCAATTATATGCGGAGCACTGGCCGGGATAGTTTTACGCAGGGGCCTGCCTGAAAAATGGCAGCAGACCATTATGCAGGGTGTTGCGCTGTGTATTGTGGTAATAGGGCTGCAAATGGCTTTTAAAACAGCTAATATTGTAATAGTTGTGGTAAGCCTTGTAATAGGTTCAATTATTGGCGAATATTTTGATATTGAAGGCAATTTACAGAAATTCGGCAGTTGGATAGCTTCTAAGGTGTACCATGGAAAGGACGGCAGCTTTGTAGCGCAGCTTGCGCGCGGATTTATATCATCTACGCTTATTTTCTGCATTGGTGCAATGGCCGTTGTCGGAGCTTTGCAGGACGGTTTAAAGCAGGACCCTACAATTTTATATGCCAAAGCAACGCTTGACGGTATTATTTCGGTAATTTTAACTGCTAACCTTGGTATAGGAGTAGCGTTTTCTGCATTCAGCGTATTTATTTATCAGGGCTGCTTAACTTTGCTGGCTGCTTTTTTACAGACGGTCATGACGGAAGCGGTTTTAAACGAAATAACTGCCTGCGGCGGTGTTTTAATAACTGCCATCGGCATAAATATGCTGAAAATATTGGAAATACGCATTTCGAATCAGCTGCCTGCAATATTTATTGCCTGGCTGCTGGCATACATATTTATTTAAAACGGAGGTAATATTTTGGAGAATATCAATTTAGTGCTGCAAAATTATTTGCTGCTTGTGATTATAGTTTTACTGGCATTGGTAATAATGTTATATGTAATGTATAAAGGCCAGAAAAAAGAATTGCAGGCACTCAAAGAAAAATATGACTTTTTTACCCAGGGCGATAATGTTAACTGGGATGAACTTTTAACAAAAACTTTAACGGAAGTGCGCGCTGCCAAAGCAGAGATGCAGGCGCTTGAAGAAAACCAGCAAGCAATGCGCGAACAGATGAAAGGCTGCGTTCAGAAAGTAAAACTTATGCGGTATAATGCTTTTGCCGATACCGGCAGTGATTTAAGCTATTCCTTATCTTTGCTTGATGAAAATAATAACGGCGTGGTGCTTTCAAGCATTTACGGCAGGGAAGACAACCGCACTTACGCAAAACCGATTGAAAACGGCAAATCAACTTATAATCTTTCCGAAGAAGAAAAAAAGGTATTGCCGTAAAATTTTGCTCTGAAAATTTCATGCGTTTAAATCGCTTTTAAGGCGCATAAAAAGCAAAATTAATATTCTGATAAGCGTTGACGCAAAAATACAGTTATAAACGATTTATATGGATATAACGGCGAAAAGAGAAAATATTATATTTAGGTAAAATGTTGAGTAATTTTAAAAATTTTATATAGATATGGTATAATAGTAAACACGAGGTTTGAAAATGATTTTTGATACACATATGCACTGCCAGTATTCCATAGATTCCAAAATGTCTGCTGAAGAAGCAAAAGCCGCTGCCTTACAGCAAAACCTTGGCATAATTATTACCGAACACTGGGATGAGGATTATCCTACCAACCCGGAGGCTTTTGTTTTTGATATTGAAGATTATTTTAAGCAGCTTGGCCAATACCGCAGCAAAAAACTGCTGCTGGGAATTGAGGTGGGCATGCAGGAAGAAACTGCCGCTAACGATAATCTGCTTGGCAGAAAATATCCTTTCGATTTTATTCTGGGGTCTATGCACTGTGTGAACAGGCGTGATTTATATGAAGAAAAAACATACGCCGGAAAAACCAAACAGGAAGCTGTAGAGGAATTTCTGCTGGCGACGCTTGCAAACCTTAAGCTGCATGATAATTTTGACAGCTTTGCCCACATAGATTATATGTGCCGTTATATGCCTTACGACGATAAAGAACTGGTTTATGCAGAAGCGCCGGAGTTATTTGATGAAGTTTTTAAAATGCTGATAACAATGGACAAGGCAATAGAAATTAATACACGCAGGCTTGACAGTTCTGACGCGGTTAATTCTTTGCTTGTTTTATATAAAAGATTCCGCGAACTGGGCGGCAGGTATGTTACCCTTGGCAGCGATGCCCATTATAAAGAACATGTAGGCAGGCGCCTTGATATTGCCCGGGAAATAGCGGAAGCGGCAGGACTGGTTCCGGTTTATTTTGAACAACGAAAAATGCAAAGGATGATTTTTTAAATGAAATGTATACGTTTTGAAGCGAATGGCAACAAAAGAATAGGTTTTATTGACGGAGATGTAGTAAGAACTGTTTATGGCAGCCTGGAAACTTTCTGGCGTATAACAGATGAAGTTTTCCGTTTGGAAGATGTTAAACTTTTAGCGCCCTGTGTTCCTAAACAGATAATTTGCGTTGGGTTTAACTACCGCAGCCATGCTGAGGAGTTTCATGCCGAAGTACCGAAAGAACCGATGCTGTTCAGTAAGGCGGCACATACAATTATCGGTGACGGCGCTGCGATAGTATATCCCTGGCAGAGCAAAGAAGTGGTTTATGAAGCCGAACTGGGCGTAGTTATAAAAAAACGTATGCGCAACGTAAAACCGGAAGATGTAAAGGATTATATTTTGGGCTATACCTGTGCCAATGACGTAACCGCCCGCGATTTGCAGCTTGACGATGTGCAGTGGCTGCGCAGCAAATCCTTCGATACTTTCTGCCCGTTGGGCCCCTGGCTTGAAACAGACCTTGACCCGACTGACTTAAGCATTAAAACATATTTGAACGGTGAACTTAAACAAAACGGCCGTACAAGCGATATGGTATATAATCCGTATGAAATTTTAAGTTATATCTCCGAGAGCATGACGCTTGATGCCGGTGATTTGGTGCTGACAGGCACACCGATGGGCTGCGGGCCGATGGTACCAGGCGATGTGGTTACGGTGGAAATTGAAGGCATCGGCAAACTGACGAATACCGTAGTAAAAGGCTGATTAAAAAGCTGATTAATATTATGTGGCTGTAAAAAAAGACGAGCTATCGTCTTTTTTTATTTGGGCAGCTTAAAAAATTTGCAAATGTATTTTTTTAAGGGGGAGGATATATTTTGAATACAGAGCAGCATTTTAAAGCGAGGATTATTATGTTTATCTGCGGCATTGCTACAATGACTTTTGGCATAGCACTGTCGTGTAAGGCTAATTTAGGTACGTCGCCGATATCTAGCGTACCCTGGGTTTTAAGCCTTTGTACGCCGTTCAGCGTGGGATTTTTAACCATAGCAATGAATTTGCTTTTTGTTGCTGTACAGCCGCTTTTACTGCGTGCTTTTTACTGGCGAGAACTGATGGGGCAGGTAATAGTTACTATTCCTTTTGGCAACAGCATAGATTTTTTTATGTGGGTTTTGCAGGATTACAACCCGGATACGCTTCTTGAACGCTGGATAGCCTGCCTTGCAAGCGTGGTTATTCTTGCCTTCGGCGTATTTTTGGAAGTACGTGCTAAAATTTTTCTGGCAGCCGGTGAAGGCCTGGTAAATGTACTGGCATTTGTAAGCCATAAAAGTTTCAGCCTTATTAAAAACTGTTTCGATATTTCGCTGGTTACGCTTGCCATTATTATTGCCTTTATGGAGTTCGGCGGCTTGCACGGCGTTGGCCTTGGCACGGTGGCGGCTGCTGTTTTGGCAGGCAGAGTAATTTATTTATATGAAACCTATCTGCATTTTTTTGACAAATGGAAGGTAAAAGCCTGATTATAGGCGAATAATAAAATAGATTGTTTATTATTTAAAAAGATGTTACAATGAAAATGCTGACTAATAAGTCTGACTGATTAATATACAGGCAGGGATACTTATGAAAAATATGACGGAAGGCGAACCGCTGAAATTAATAATACCTTTTATGATACCGCTGTTAATCGGCAACGTTTTTCAGCAGCTGTACAATATCGCCGATATAATTATAGTTGGGCGTACCATAGGCGTTAACGCACTGGCAGCTGTCGGCGCAACCGCACCGCTTTTTATGATGCTGGTAATTTTAACGCTGGGCATGAGCGGCGGCTTCAGTGTCGTTACGGGGCAGCTTTTTGGTGCGGGAGATTTGGACGGCGTGCGCCGGAGCGCGGCAATGTCAACCATGCTTTGCACAATGTTTGTAATTATAATGATGGCCGCCGCGGTAATGTTTATTGACCCTGTATTGGCGCTTATGAACATACCGCCGGAGCTTTATGCGGACGCCAAAAGCTATGTTATGATTATTGTTTACGGCCTGATTTTTATGATGGCCTATAACATGCTTTCCAACATTCTGCGCTCGCTTGGCGACAGTAAAACACCGCTGTACTTTTTAATTGTGGCCACGCTGCTCAACATTGTTCTGGCACTGGTATTCATTATTAACTTTGGCTGGGGCGTGCCGGGAAGCGCACTGGCGCTTGTAGTGGCGCAGGGCTTTTCCGGGCTGCTTTGCATAATTTATATTGCCAAAAAGTTTCCGGTACTGCATGTACGTTTAAGCGATTTTAAATGGGACAGCCGTTTTGCGTGGGAGCATATCCGCATGGGCCTGCCGATGGCAGTACAGTTTTCAGTGCTTGGCCTTGGCATGATTATTATTCAGGCTATTTGCAATCAGTTTGGTTCCGAAACCATTGCTGCGTTTACTTCAGCTATGCGCATTGAACAGTTGGCCTTGCAGCCGATGATTTCCTTCGGGCTTGCCATGGCTGTATATACGGCGCAGAATTTCGGCGCGCGTAAGTTTGGCAGGATAAGCCGCGGCGTAAAGAAATGCTCGCAGCTATCGCTGGCTTTCAGTCTGTTTGCAGCGGTTATAATGTATTTCTTCGGGCAGGAAATGATTGGCATCTTTCTGGATAACCCAAGCCCGAAGGTTATGGCAGAAGCCAAGCAGTATCTGCATTTAAGCGTACCGTTCTATTTCTTTTTAAGCCAGATTTTTATTTACCGCAACTCGGTACAGGGCATGGGCATTTCAATGATTCCTATGCTTTCAGGCGTGGTGGAACTGCTTCTGCGTTCTGCGGCGGCTTCGTATTTAACCATTGATTACGGTTATACCGGCGTATGCTATGCCAGCCCGATTGCCTGGGTTGGGTCTTCTATATTTTTGTTTGCCAGCTACCATTACTTTTTAAGGCTGCTGGCGCGTAAAAATTTGGGTTTTAAACTAAAATAAATATTCGTTGGAGGTGCTGTATGGAAAACAAACAAATGCTGGAGGATTTTCTGGAGCTGGTACAGATTCCGGTAAACTCCCGTAATGAAAGGCAGATTGCCGATGTACTTAAAGCCAAACTGGAAGCGCTGGGGCTGGAGGTTACGGAAGAAGACACCGGTGCCAAAATCGGCGGTAATGCCGGCAATATAAGGGCAGTGCTGCGCGGCACGGCAGATTGTGAACCGTTGCTTTTTTCCGCGCATATGGACCGTGTTGCCAATAACGGTGCCATTAAACCGATTGTTGATGAGGAAAAGGGCATTGTGCATACCGACGGCAGCACGATTTTGGCTGCTGATGACGTTGCCGGACTGTGCATTATATTGGAGGCGCTCCGCAAATTAAAAGCCTCCGATAAGCCTCACGGCGATATTGAAGTGGCATTTTCTGTATGCGAAGAATTTGGCATTTTAGGCGGCAGGCATTTTGACTTCAGCAAATTCCGCGCTAAAAGCGGCTATGTTTTCGATGCCGAAGGCGATATCGGCGGTATTGCCATTCAGGCTCCGGCCAAATGCAGCTACTGTTATAAAATTCACGGCAAAGCCTCTCATGCAGGCGAAGCTCCGGAAAAAGGCATTAACGCTATCCGCGCAGCGGCAGCTTTGATACTGGCTATTCCGGATAACAGGCAGAGCGCAAACTCTACTGCAAATATTGCTTCGGTACATGCAGGCGGCCCGGCGCTGAACATTGTATGCGATTATGCCGAAGTAAACGGTGAAATGCGCAGTACTGATGCCGGTGAATTTGAAGCGCTGCTGAAAAAATACGCCGACGTAGTACCGGTAATTGAAAAAGAATACGGCGTTAAAATAGATTATTCTTCGGATGTTCTTTATAAGGCTTTCAGTCTGAAGGAAAGCAGCAAACCGGCGGCACTTACTGCCAAAGCCCTGCAAAAATGCGGCGTTGAGCCTAAATTTGAAAAGAGCGGCGGCGGTATGGACGCTAACCATTTTAACGCTAACGGCATTGAAACCGTAGGCATTGCGGTTGGTTATTTTAATTGCCATACCGGTGAAGAATACCTGAAATTGGAAGATTTTTATAAATGCGGCGAAATGGCAGCGCAGATTGCGTGGCTTGCAGCTGAAAAATAAAAAAAACGGCAGGGTTTCAAAAACTCTGCCGTTTTTTATAATTGCTCTAATTTATAAGCAAAACTAATCAATAAAGTTGGTTAAAATCTGCGGCTCGCGTTCAGGCAGGCCGTATTTTTCTTTGCCCAGGGCAATGCTTTTAATTAAAAATGCCATGTTTTTGCCAAGCGTACGCATGGTTTGCAGGCCTTCTTCGTCTTTGCGCACATCCTCCGGCGTAAAACCGTGTACGCTGTTCCAGTACTGGCTGGAAGCAATGGGCATGCCAACAATGGTGAAGTATTTGTTAAGCTCATCAAAGGTGGCAGAGCAGCCGCCGCGGCGTGCGGATACAACGGCAGCGCCTACTTTCATCCTCTTATCAAACGGAGTGCTGAAAAAGAGCCTGTCCAAAAAGCTGATTAAATTGCCGTTGGCAGACGCATAATAAACAGGCGTTCCTACAACAAGCCCGTCACATTCGGCAAATTTAGGTGCAACTTCATTTACAATATCGTTAAAAACGCATTTGCCGTTCTTTTTGCAGGCACGGCAGTCAATGCAGCCGCGGATTGCCTGATTGCCGATATGGACGATTTCCGTTTCGATTCCTTCCGCTTCCAAGGTTTTGGCAACTTCGCTGAGTGCGGTAAAAGTGCAGCGTTCGGCTTTTGGGCTGCCGTTTATTAAAAGAACCTTCATTGTAAATTCCTCCTGAAAACTGATTAAATAACTGCTGTAATAATATATTACCACATTAAAGTTCACTTTAGTCAATACCAAAATTAAAGGCACGGTTTAAGCCGTGCCTTGTTTGTTTTACAGTACCTTTTGCAGAAGGTTAATTACGTTTTGGTGGGTAATTTTATTGATGGTTTTGTCGCTGTAATACTTGCTTAAATACTCTATAAGCGGTTTGTAATCCTGTACGCCCTGAATATTATAGGGCGGATGGGAAATGCCATCAAAATCGCTGCCAAAGCCGATATGGTCATCATTACCGATGAGGTTCAGCATGTAGTCGATATGCTTATACACGCTTTCTATGCAGGCGTTGCGCCAGTCTTCTTCAAGAAACTGTCCTGCAAAGGTAATGCCGGCAAGGCCGCCGTTTTGTGCCAGTGCTTTAATCTGTTCATCGTTAAGGTTGCGCGGGTGGGAGCAAAGGCTTTTGGCATTGGAATGAGTGGCGATAATCGGTTTGGTGCTTGTTTCCATAACGCTCCAGAAACCTGCTGTGGAAATGTGGGAAACATCTACCAGCATACCCAGGCGGTTCATTTCCGCTACAACCTGTTTGCCGAAAAGAGTCAGCCCGCTGCCGGTGGCTTCTTCGTTAATGCCATCGGCAATGTCGTTGCGGTTGCTCCACGTAAGCGTAATGGCACGCACGCCAAGTTCGTACAGGCAGCGCAGTGCTTCCAGGCTGCCGTCAATGGCGCCGCCTTCTTCAATGGCAAGCAGGGTTGCCGCTTTGTGTTTCAGCACATTGCCTGCGTCTTCGGCGGTACGTACTTGCAGCACATCAATGCCGTTTTCGTGCAGTTTTTTTATTTCCTGGTTGTATTTATCAAGCAGGCACAGGGTATAACGCAGGCCGCCCTGATAGCGGAAAACTTCGGTAGGTACGTAAATAGCGCAGAATTGCAGGCCGCCGCCAAGGGCAATCTGGCGTTTAATATCAAAGTGCTGTTCGTTTTCGTACAGCGAAGCGTTTTTATTGTAGAGTTCGGTTAAAGTATCGCAGTGGCAGTCGCAGATAAACATTGTATCAGTCCTTTCTTAAAAACAAATAGCTGCCGCAGAAGCAGCAGCTATTGAAGTTAAACTTATTAAATTCCAGCGTAGTAATAGTAGAAAGTCATGCCGAGAGTTACAGCCAAAGCGCCGCACATCGGAATGAAGGTACGTTTAACAAGGTCGAAGCTCGAAACGTTGCCCATACCGGAAGATACAACGATAACTGCCGTAATCGGGGAGCAGGTACGTGCAATGGAGGCTGCAAAGTGCATCGGCAGAAGCATGAGCACAGGATGCAGGCCCGTATGTGCCGCAACAGCAGGGGTAAGTGCCGCAAAGGCAAAGAACGGAGCGTTGCCGCTGCCCATAACGATGGAGCTGAATACGATAATGGAAACCATTACCAGCATCATTGCCATCGGGCCGAAGCCCAGGGTTTTGCTGCCTTCGATAAGGCTGTCGATAGTGCCCATGGAGAGCAGGCCCTGTGCGAAGGTCTGGCCTGCAATAATAAGGGTAATTACGTTGGCCATCTGCATGCCGAGGCCGTCAAAGAAGGTCTGGATATCGGCAAATACTTTTTTGCCGTCGCGCCAGCGTGCAAATTCGCAGCAGGCACCGATGAACAGGCCGATGAACATAGCCATAACGATGTTCATTTTAATGGTGGTAATCCACAGGGAGCTGAAGGAAAGAATAAGGCTCAGAGGAATTACAGGCAGAACTGCATACCACAGCGGAGCGGAATCGGCAGGGTTTTCTTCTGCTTTTTCAACTTCCATCGGTTTAACAACATGGCCCATGCGTTTATCCATGTATTTCTGGGTAAAGTAATGCAGCGCACCTACAACTACAAAAGCTACCATAACGATAGGAACCTGATAGTTGGTCCAGTACAGTACGGGGTCTACGCCGGCGGTGGTTGCCGAAAGAATAGTACCGGTATCACTCGGGCTCCAGTCGAAGCACAGGGTGGAGGCAACTGCTGCCGTAGCGGCAAGGCGGCTTACGCCGAGGCCGATAAGAATCGGGAACATAGTTACCATTAAAAGCATGGCAAGGCCGGATGCACTGTTGATGCAGAGGCCGATTAACATGCCGACAACCCAGGTGCCGGAAAGTACAAGGTAAGGGGATTTTAATGCCAGCAGCGGTTTAATGGTTAAGCGTACCAGTGAGCGGGATGCGCCGATGCGGTCCATATAACGTGCAAACGCACCTACGGACATAATGTTAAGGCCGAGGCCTGCGGCGTTGGAGCTCATGGTTTTGCGCATAAATTCAAATGCGTCGAAGAACCAGGAACCGGTAGATGCTTTTTCCGGCAGGATTGTGCCGTAACCGCAAAGCACGGCAATGTACATCAAAATCATGCCGCCCAGAAAAAGTACGGGCTGCGGCTTATATTTTTTATAGATAAGAAAGCCTACCCAAAATGTTACAAGTGCGGAAATTACAATACCCATCTAATCATCCTCTCTGTTTTATAGTTAGAACTAATTACAGTATAAGCTAAAACCGCAGGCAAAAGCAAGCAAAAAAGCTATAAATTTACAGAAAATTTTTAAAATATCAATAAATTGTTAAGTTTATAAGTACAGCTTATATATTAAACGCTGAAAACAAAAACTTTATTCCGCAGTTAATTTCTGCCAGGCTTCCAATGCGCGGGCAACAAACAGGCGGCGGATATTTTCATTTTCGCCCATGCCGTGCAGATAAGGCGTTACCTTAAAGCCGCGGCTTTCCAAAATGGTTTTGTGCGAATCTTCATCGTCACCGGCCATATCGTTATTGGCATGGTCACCTGCAACCATCATGGCTGGCATAATGGTAATTTCCTTAATATCTTTCGCTTTTAAAAGCGGAATAACGGTATCAAGGTGCGGCCATCCTTCCACGGAATAAATATAGGCGTTGTCAAAACCAAGTTCGTTGAGGCGGTTCTGCATTACCGAATAATAAGCATTGGCCGGGTGCGGCGTGCCGTGCGCCAGAAGAAGAACGGCGCTTGCGGGTGCAGGCTGCGGAAACTGTGTGCTTAAAGCCTGCATGGTGTCTTTAATATCGTCACGCTGGTCTTCCTGGCCCATCCAGTACATCAGCGGCGTGCCGAGCGACATTTTTTTAAACAGGGTTTTATAACGGTTAAAAACAAAAGTTTTATAAGCGTATTCAATGCCGGGAATAATGTCCAGCGAGCAGATGGCAACGCGGGTATAGCCCTCTTTATGCAGCGCTTCAAGCGCTTCTTCCGGCGTCGGGTAAGTTATGCCTTCATTCTTTTTAATGCGTTCAATAACAATATGGGAGGTAAAGGCAAGTTCGGCTTTTACGCCCGGGCAGGCGGCTTTTATTTCTTCAAAAACCGCATCAATTGTGCGGCGGCGCGTTTCTTTATAAGTAGTGCCAAAGCTTGTAACAAGAATGGCATCTTTATCCGGCAAAGCTGAAAGTTCGGGGTTTTCGTAAACGCATACGCCAATTTGTGCTGCGTCAAGAAGGGAAGGGGTTGCCGTTTTTACTTCGTTGCTTAATTTGTAGCCTGCTCCCGTATCGGCAGCAAAAAGGGGGTTAAATGTTTTCTGCAAAAGATTCACTCCTTTAAATTTTATAAAAAAACCTTTCTGCCGCGACAGAAAGGTTCTGATATCCGCCTGATGGTGTTTTTTATTTGGTTTTAATGCTGCATTCAGCCAGATGTTTTTTTATGCCTTCAAAAGTTTCCGGGCTGATTACATGTTCAATGCGGCAGGCATCATGTTCGGCAATGTCAGCAGGTACGCCGATATGTTCGGCAAAGAAACGGGTAAGCACTTTATGGCGTTCAAGCACTTCCTGTGCTTTGGCAAGGCCGGCATCGGTAAGCACAATATTGCCGCCTGCTTCCACCAGAATAAAGTTTTCGCGTTTTAAAATACTCATGGCACGGCTGACGCTGGCTTTAGTAAAATTCATCTGTTCTGCCACATCAATGGCACGCACTTTACCCTGTTTCTGCTGTAATTGCAGAATCGTTTCCAAATACATTTCGCCTGATTCCTGCAAAATCATAATCAAGACCTCCGTGCTGCAGTTAAAATATTCTATCTAATATTTTAACATTATAGGGCAAGCGGGGCAAGTCATAATATTCTATCGCGGCTTTTAAGTTTGCTTTGGCATACGCGCGCGTTTTAAAACAGGCAGGCGGGTTAAAATACCGGCAATAAGCGGCGCGGCAAAGGCGGTAAAAATCATGCCCGGCACCGCGGCGGCGATAAGGGTATAAACGGCCTTATCGACAAAAAGCGCCAGCGCAAGGCGGCTTAAAGCGCTGGCAACAGGCCCGGCAATTATGTAAAAGGTTTTGCTGCTGCCCATAAAGGCAAACATTACGGCAATTACAGCGCGGAAGGAAAGCGCAATCAGCACATTAAAAACATTTTGCGTGCCGAGGATAAGGCAGATGGCAGAAGCCGCGATACCTGCCGTAAGGTATTTTTTTATGCCGAAAATACCGCAGGTTGAAACAGCAACCGGCGCCGAAAGCTGAAACTCGCTGCCGGGAATTAATGAAGGAATTTTAAAGCTGCCGCTGACGGCTATAAAAGCGGCGAGCAAAGCGGTCTGGCACATATCACTGACAGAAAAACGCATGGTTAACCTTCTTTCTTGTTATAGTTAACTATAATATAAAACAGGTTAACGATTAAGTCAAGAGATTATGTTTGGTTTGTTTAGATGGTTTTGGGGCTTTGAAGTTAGGTTATTATATTTTTATTTACATTTTTACTCATATTACTTTTTGTAGGCCAAAAAGTAACCAAAAAGCCTTCGCTCCTCAAAAAACTTAACGGCTCAGTATCAAATCAGTTTGCCACTTGCAGCGCCTGCGGAACTCGTTTGCTGCGCAAACTCAAACATCCTCGGCTATTGCTGCAAGTGCCTTTTTATTTAAAGTTTTCGCCTGTTTTTTGAAAGTCGCACTCCGCTCAAATTCGTACTTTGGTAAATTTTTATGAGCAAAAGCAAAGTTGCCGTAAGTTTTAATTGTACAAAATCATTAGTTGCATATTTTTTGTTGTAAAGTACGATATAAAGACAAAATATACTAAATCAAGAAGTTAAAAAGTACTGGTTAAGTACAATCGCGGCATTAAAAATTTAGCGGTATTTGCTGAAAGGAAATAAAATTTTCCCGGTGTTTGAGCGCAGCGAGTTCCGTGGAAAATTTTATTTTTAACTAAAGAGCCGCGTTAAAAATTTTTCAGCCGCGTGACTTTTCTTGCTTCGTTCTTTTGGTCACTCAAAAGAATGAAGATGAGTAATAAAGTAAATAAAGAACAATTAAAGTATAATCAAAGGCGGAAACTAAAAAATAATATAGTAAATAAAAAACTACAATATTAAATGCAAATGGTTAACCATATAAGCTATACTCACTCGCGGTTTTGTTGTACAATAAAAACAAATTATTTAACGAGGTATAAAAGGTAACAATGCTTGATTTTATAACAGAAACCAACAGTGTATGGCAAAACATGCGCAGCTGCGGGCTGCCGCTGGTGCTGTACGGTATGGGCAACGGTGCTGATGCCGTGCTTGACAGAATGGCGGCGGAAGGCTTGACGGCAGCCGGAATTTTTGCCAGTGATGAATTTGTACGCGGGCAGAACTTCCGCGGTTTTAAGGTGGAGCATTACAGCGATATTAAAGCCCGACTTGAAAACTTTGCGGTGGTAATTGCTTTTGCTTCCGAACTGCCGGAAGTTATTGACCGCTTTAAAGCACTTGCCGCGGAGCATACAGTATTTGCACCGCATTTGCCGCTTTATGCCGGCAGCGAAGAAGTAACAAATGCCTGGCTTGAAAAATATGCCGGCAGGCTGCAAAATGTGTACAACAAGCTGGCAGATGAACAGTCGCGCAAAGTTTTTGCAAACGTGCTTAATTATAAACTCAGCGGCAGGCCGGAATATTTGTGGCAGTGCGAAACTGACAGAACAGAAGATTTAACGCAGCTTTTTACTTTTGGCAAAGAAGAAAGCTATCTGGATTTGGGCGCCTATGACGGCGATACGGTACGGGAGTTTTTGCAGCTTACCGGCGGAAGCTATAAAAAGATAACGGCGGTGGAAGCAGACCGGCGCAATTACCGCAAACTGTGCGCAAAAGCAGAAGGGTTAAAAAACGTACAGCTTGTTGAGGCCGCAGTTTGGGATGAAGACACGGAACTTGATTTTTCCGACAGCGGAGGCAGGCAGTCTACATTAATTAATGCACATAAACGCAAGGTGCGCGCGTTAAAAATGGATAACCTGCTGCAGTGCGAAGCTGTAACATACATTAAAATGGATGTGGAAGGTGCGGAAAAGCAGGCGCTTTCAGGGCTTGAACAGCATATTAAAAGTGACAGGCCCAAAATGTTTATTGCCGCATATCATTACGATAATGATTTTTTTGAACTGCCTGAACTTTTATGGCAGCTGTGCCCGGAATATAAAATATATCTGCGCAAGCACAGATATGTACCGGCGTGGGAAATGAATTTTATGGCAGTTTATCAAGGGACCCAAAATGTCCCTGTGGGTCAAAAATAGCATATTGTGCGTTTGTAATGGAAAATATGAAAAAAATTTGCAAAAAGTAACAGAAATGTTAAAAATATGTAAAACATTTTACCTAATGTAAGCAGGAATTTTACAAAACCGGGAGAAGAATATTAATAGTATCTTAAATACGTTAAAAGGAGTGGAGACTCATGAAAAAAGCAAAATGGCTCTGTACTGCTGCGGCAGTTCTGGCATTATCGGCTGCAGTTGCAGGCTGCGGCGGCAGCGATAAGCAGGAAGCCGGCACTAAAGCAGGCGGACCGAAAGGCGAGGTAATGGTATATACCTCCATTTATCCTGATATTATTGATAATGTTTGCAAACCGGCAATGAGCAAAGTTTTCCCTGACATGAAAGTTGACTGGTTCCAGGGCGGTACCGAAAAAGTTATGACCAAAATGGCAGGCGAAATTAAAGCTAAAAAAATCGGCGCCGATGTTTTAATGGTTGCCGAACCTTCTTACTACCTGTCCCTTAAAAAAGACAACCTTCTTTTGGATTATGTTTCCCCGAACCTGAAGGACGTTATTACCGATAAGGACGAAAAAGGCGCATGGTCTTCCGTTCGTATCAGCAACATGATTATCGCTTATAACTCCGACAAACTTTCTCCAGAAGAAGCTCCGAAATCCTGGAAAGATTTGACTGATCCGAAATGGAAAGGCAAAATTGCAATGCCTAACCCGATGCTTTCCGGTACTGCATTTGTTGCAGTTGGCGCACTTGCCGATAAATACGGCTGGGAATATTTCGATCAGCTGAAAGCTAACGGCATGCGTGTTGAAGAAGGCAACTCCGCAATTCAAAACAAACTTTTAACCGGCGAATATGCAGCAGCAATGATTCTGGAAGAAAACATCCTGAAACTGGCCGCTACCAAAAACGAGCCTTTGAAAGTTGTATATCCTGAAGACGGCGTAGTTATTATTCCTTCCCCGATTGCTATTTTCAATACTACCAAAAACCCGGATGGTGCTAAAGCCATGGTTGACTGGTGGCTTTCCAAAGAAGGCCAGCAGGCTGTTGTTGAAGGCTGGATGCACTCTGTACGCGGCGACGTACAGCCTCCTAAAGGCGCTCCGGAACTGAAATCCTTCTCTGACAAAGCTGTAAAAGTTGATTGGCAGAAACTTGCCGACAACAAAGCTGAAATTAAGGAAGAGTTCCGCGTAAGGGTTATGGAATAACGGTTCTTTCTAAATCCGGCATGAAATAATTAAGTGAAGGAATTTAGGGGTCGCTATGTGGCGATCCCTTTTTTCCCATTATAAAAAGCAACCTTAAATTATGTTTTAGGGCGGCCCTTATGCCGTAGAAAGGAGTTATGGTGGGCTTTTTACAAAGAATAAACAGCAAATTTATTGTAATTTCGCTGTCGGTATTACTGCTTTTATATTTTGTGGTTTTTCCGCTGGGCGTACTTTTGTATGACAGCATTCTGGTGGACGGCTCTTTTACGCTGGCCAACTACCGTGAAGTTTACAGCCAGGACGTAAACTGGCGCGCTCTTGCCAACACTGTTGAGCTTTCGCTGATTGTAATGGTGGCAAGCGTTATTATTACTTTTCCGCTGGCATGGCTGGTTGGGCGTACCGACCTGCCGTTTAAAAGAGGCTACCGCACGCTTTTGGTTGCCAGCTATATGATTCCGCCTTATGTAGGCGCTATTGCCTGGGTACAGCTTTTAAACCCGAGCGTAGGTTATTTAAACAATGTGTTTAAATGGATTTTTAACTTACAGACTGCACCGTTTGATATTTATACCACAGGCGGCCTGGCCTGGGTTTTGACTTTATTCTATTCTCCATTTGCTTTTATTACTATTTCGCGTGCGATGGAAAAAATGGACCCGACGCTGGAAGAAGCAGCAAGGGTTTCCGGTTCTTCGCCGCTGCGCACTCTTATTGATGTTACGCTGCCCCTGATGGCGCCTTCCATTCTGGCAGGCGGCCTTCTGGTATTCATTGCGGCAGGCTCCTGCTTCGGTATTCCTGCTATTGTTGGTATGCCGGGCAATATTGAAGTTATGACAACCCGTATTGTTACTTATACTTATATGGGCGACGAAGCGGGCATCCGCGATGCAACGTCGCTGGCAGCTTCCCTGATGTTTATTGCCAATGCCCTGCTGTTCTTTATGACCTGGATGCTGGGCCGCAAGGATTATACCACTATCAGCGGCAAAAGCACCCGCCCGAACATTGTTGAGCTTGGCAAATGGAAATGGCCTGCTTTCTTTGCGGTAGGCTTTTATGGCTTTGTTGCCGTTATCCTGCCGTTAGGCTCCATTTTGCTTACTTCGCTGTTAAAGAGTATGTCCAAGGGCATTACTCTTGACAACCTTGGTTTTGATGCCTGGATTCCTGTTATTACCAGCTCCCAGTATATGGAAAGCGTATGGAATTCCGTTGTATACGGCGTTATTGCCGCTACTATCGGCACAATTCTTTCGGTGTTTATCGCTTATCTTGCCGTTAAAACAAATGTTAAAGGACGCAACCTGCCGGATATGCTGACAATTATCGGCGGCTCCACGCCGAGTATCGTTATCGCGCTGGCACTTGTTATTACCTTCTCCGGCAACTTTGGCCTGAACCTGTATTCCACCATGTGGATTCTGGTTGTCAGCTACCTTGTAAAATATATGACGATGTCCGTGCGCACTATTGCAGCTTCCTTAAGCCAGGTACATATCTCTCTGGAAGAAGCGGCTCTTAACTCCGGCGCAAGCTGGCTGCGTACCTGCAAAGACATCATCATGCCGCTGATTGCACCGTCAATTATCGCCGGCTGGTTCTTAATCTTCATGCCGTCATTTTATGAATTGACGATGTCGCTGCTTTTGTACGGCAGTGATACCAAAACTATCGGCGTACTGCTGTACGATTTGCAGACTTATGCCGATACACAGAATGCTTCCGTGCTTTCGGTAATTATTTTGCTGATAGTTCTGGTGGGCAATGTTATTTTGAACAAGCTTACTAAGGGTAATGTTGGTATTTAAAAGGAGTGGAATAAATTGTCAGAAGTACGTATAGAGCATGTTTTTAAACGGTTTGGTGATGTTACGGCCGTAAGCGATTTTGACCTTACCGTAAAGGACGGCGAATTTGTTTCGCTCCTCGGTCCTTCCGGCTGCGGCAAAACAACTTCGCTGCGTATGATTGCCGGCTTTGAAAGAGCGACAGAAGGTGAAATTTATATCGGCGACCACTGCGTAAGCTCGCATATAAAAAATACTTTCGTGCCGCCCGAAAAACGCGATATCGGCATGGTTTTCCAGTCTTATGCCGTATGGCCGCACATGACTGTTACCGAAAACGTTGCATATCCGCTTAAAATTCAAAAAGTTCCCAAAGAAGAACGCGCTGCAAGAGTTGCGGAAATGCTGAAACTCGTTCATCTTGACGAGTACGGCAGCCGTTATCCGCACCAGCTTTCCGGCGGCCAGCAGCAGCGTGTTGCACTGGCGCGTGCGCTGGTAATGCGCCCCGGCCTTCTTCTTTTGGACGAACCTTTGTCCAACCTTGACGCCAAGCTGCGCGAAAGCATGCGCTTTGAAATTTCTTCTATTCAGAAGGAACTGGGCATTACCGTTATTTATGTAACGCATGACCAGTCAGAAGCCATGACTATGAGTGACCGCGTTGTTGTTATGAGCCGCGGCGTTATTCAGCAAATCGGCACGCCGTACGAAATTTACCGCAACCCGGCCAACAAGATGGTTGCCGACTTTATCGGCCTTGTAAACTTTGTGGAAGGCGAAGTGCAGGGCGACCGCGTATATATCAGCGGCACCGGTGTATCCTTCCCCAATACCAGCGGCATAACCGGCAGTGCTACCATTGCTGTGCGCCCGGAAAACATTACTATGTCCCGTACAAGCGGCACTATCGAAGGCACGCTGGTACACCGTTTCTATCTTGGCGATGCGGTTGATTACCGTGTACAGTGTAAACACCATGTAATCCGCGTTATTGTAAAAGGTGCGGAACTGAAAGAGTTTACCGACGGCGAAAAAGTTTACCTTGATTTCGATAAGATTATGGTTTTCGAGCGTGACTGATTTTTAAAAATAAAATCCCGGACAGTTTGCCTGCCCGGGATTTTTGTTTATGCGCGCGGCTGTGGTATAATAAAAGAAAATCAGCTTGGCGAGGTTGAAGAATGAAAAAATTTTTGGCTGTAATTGCTGCGGCTTTTTGTATTTTAACAGTGCTGAACACGGCGCATACTGCCGGTAAGGATGAGGCAGAAAAAAAGGAACAGGTGAAAATCTGCATAAGCATGCCGGTGGATATAGCCGATGCGCTGGCAGAAGATTTTACCAAAGCAAGCGGTATAGAAACGCAGGTAGTGCCGCTGCCGCCGGGAAGTGCGGAAAACCGTTTTAATTTTCTTGCTTCTTCCGGCAGCGATGTATGGCTCGGCGGAACGGCGGAGGAATTTTACCTTGCCGCTGAGCGCGGGCTTTTGGTAAGCTACCAGCCCGAAGAAGCGTATGCCATTCCGGCGGAATTCCGCCAGAATAACTGGCTGTGGACGGCTTTATATATTGACCATATCGGCTTTTTAAGCAATAAAAGGAACCTGCATTATTTGGGTCTGTATGCGCCGGAAAGCTGGCAGGAGCTGCTGGCTGAACCGCTTAAGTACGAGCTTGCGCTGGCAGACCCTAAAAGCGGCGGTGCAGGGTATGGCATGATGACGGCCTTATGGCAGCTGAAGGGCGAAAACGCGGCTATGGATTATGCTGAGCAGCTTAACCGCCAGCGCCCTGAATATTTTGTTAATTTGCAGGAAACTATTGACGAGGTGCGGCAGGGTTATAAAACAGTGGCGGTAGTACCGCTTTCGGTAGCGCTGCTTTTGGAGCGCAGTGAAGAGAATCTTTTTGCAACGATACCTGCCGACGGTAATAAAAATTTAATCAGCGGCGCGGCGGTGCTGAACGGGCCTAATAACGCTGCGGCCGGTAAATTTATAGAATACCTGTTATCGAACCGCGCTGCGGAAATTGTTGCGGAAAAAGGGCACGGGCTTGTATGGAGTTTAAGTGCTGCGGCAGATGACGAGCTGCGCAGCCAGTATACGGGCAAAATGCTTACGCCGGTTGACGATTTAAGCTGGACGGCAGGGCAGAAAGCCAATGTTATTGAGCGCTGGCTTACAGCAGGCAGGAAAACACAATAAAGTTTTAGGCATAAAAAGAGCCGGGAGCATACAGCTTCCGGCTTTTAAGTTTATTATTGAATTTTGCAGCCGGGCTTAAGCGGCAGGGTGAAGGTAAACGTACTGCCTTCTCCGGGCGTGCTTTCGGCCGTTATGGTGCCGCCGTGCAGGTTGGCAATCCACTGTACCATGGAAAGCCCCAGCCCTGCGCCGCTGCTGTTGCGGTGGCTGCTTTCGGCCTGATAGAAACGGCGCCATATTTTAGGCAGTTCCTCCGGTGCAATGCCGCAGCCGGTATCTTTAACGGAGCAGACAACGCTGCCTTTTTCCTTATGCAGGGTAAAGTCAATTTTGCCGCCGTTTTCCGTATATTTAACGGCATTATCCAAAATGTTCAGCAAAAGGCGCATTAAAAGCGTCTGGTCGCCTTCAACGCAAACTTCCGGTTCAATAGCGGCATTGACGGTTATTTTTTTTGCACCGGCAGTCTGCTGCGTTTCTTCAATTATAATTTCAGCCATTTCGCTGAAATCAAACTTTTCAATTTCAAATTGAATTTTATTGGCATCGGCACGGGCCAGCATTAAAAGCTGTGCTAAAAGGCGCGACATTTTGCGTGCCTGCGCCAGTATTTTTTGCAGTGCTTCGTCTTTTTCGGCAGGCGGTGCCTGTTTTAGGGCGTATTCCGCCTGGGCAATGATAGCTGCCGCAGGTGTGCGCAGTTCGTGCGAAGCATCCGCCGTAAACTGGCGCTCCGCGTCAAAAGATTTTTCCAGGCGCGAAAACATGCTGTCGAAGGTTTGCGCCAGCTGCATTATTTCGGGGTCTGCCTTGTTAAGGTTAATGCGTTGCGATAAATCGCTGCCGCTGCCAATGCGTTCTGCGGCGGCAGTAATCTGCTTTACGGGCTGAAAGGCCTTTTTGGTTATCAGGTAGCCGCCAAAAGCAGAAAGCAGTATTAAAAACGGAAAGAGCAGGGCACATTGCCATAAAATTTCATCGCGGGTGGCGTAAATGCTGCTTAATGAAGTACTGCCGCGCAGCCAGATGCTGTTTTCAAGCCGGGCGGGACGCAGCTGTAGATCGAATACATACCAGGTCTGGCTGCCGTTGGTTACGGTTTGTAAAAGCTCGGAGCGGAAGGGGGTATCCGGCATCTGCACCGGGTTCAGCCCGGCGATTAATGTGCCGTCGTTATTATAAACGGCAAGCATAACACCGTCATGCAGAAAATCAAGCTCGTCAAGGCTCAGGCTGCCGTCGCGCCGCAATTCAAGGCTGCTGGCGTTTCCGTAAACCTCGTTTTCCAGTTTGTCCTGCAAATTAAGCAGCAGCACATCGTCGGCGGCAAAAAGCACGGCCGCAAAAATAACGCTTAATACCGCTACAATAAGCCCGGTGTACCACAGGGTTATTTTTTGTTTAACGGATAATGCTCTCATTTTTCTTCCCTCAGCACGTAACCTGCGCCGCGGATAGTATGCAGCAGCTTTTTGTTAAAGCCGGTATCTATTTTTTTGCGCAGGTAACGTATGTAAACGTCAACAACGTTGGAACCGCCTTCAAAATCGTAATTCCATACATGGTTCTCTATTTTATCGCGCGAAAGCACGCGCCCGGGATTGCGCAGCAAATATTCCAGCACGGCAAATTCCTTGGAAGAAAGGGTAATTTCCGTGCCGTCACGGGTAACGGTGCGGCTGTTTAAATCCATAACCAGCCCGCCGTATTCCAGTACGTTTGTTGTCTGCCCGCTGCGGCGGCGCAGAAGCACACGCAGGCGCGCCAGAAGCTCGTCATAGGCAAAAGGCTTAACAAGGTAATCGTCGGCACCGGCATCAAGTCCGTTTACTTTATTTTCAATGCTGTCGAGAGCCGTTAAAAGCAAAACATGGGTAGTGTTGCCTTCAGCACGCATTTTTTTCAGCAAAGTAAGCCCGTCAATGCCGGGCAGCATAATATCAAGCACAACCGCGTCATAGGTTGCCATTTTTAAATAATCTTCGGCGTCAAGCCCGTTGCCGCAGCCGTCAACGCTGTAACCGCTGCTTTGCAGCTGCTTTTTTAAGGCATCAAGTAAATCCGGTTCGTCTTCAACAATTAAAATCCGCATAAGGCACCTCCTTATAAAATTATTATAACACACCATAAATTTTTAGATAATTTTTGAATTTCATTTTTGTTTTAATTTTTCTTTAATCTTCGGCAGTTATAATTAAGACAAGATAAGGGAACACCCCAAAAACAAATAAGGACAGACCTTAAAATAAAAGGAGGAAACAATTATGTTGAAATTAACCGGCAAAAAATTTACTGCTCTTGCAGCAGCAGCTCTCGCAACTCTGGCAATCTCCGCAACCGCTTTCGCAGCAGCTTTCACTGCGGCAGACGCGCAGTCCATGGCAGCTAAACTGGTACCGGCAAGCGCAGCTCATGTAGGCACTCAGGAAGATTTTAACGAATATGAATTCAAATTCTTCGATAACGCAACCGCAACTTCCTACGAAGTAGAAATCAGCAAACTTACTCAGTCTGTAAAAGAATATAAAATGGAAGCACGCACCATCCTTGGCAGCAGAAACATTGTACTGAGCGCAGCTGACGCACAGGCAGTAGTTACCAAAGAATACCCCAACGCCAGCTTCCACAAAGTAAAACTTGATATGGACGACGGCCTGTATGAATATGAGCTTAAATTCACCACTCCCGAACTCCGCGGCGAAATGGTGCTGAACCCCGAAACCGGCGCTGTAATTGAAAAAGAACTGCGCTACAACGTAAGATAACAAGTTTAAACAAACAACAAAAGCCTGCACGCATTGTGCAGGCTTTATTTTTGCAGTAAGGCATAATAAAAACGGCAGTCGTAAAAAGCTGCCGTTAAGTTTTAACTTAGTTATTTGCCGAGAATTTTATAAAATGTATACCTTTAATTCACTCGATTTTACACTATTTTTCTTCGCCATACAACATAATATATATAGCGTATATCTATTTTGGAAAAATTAATGGCAAAAAAATGGCAAAGATACATATACCTCTTACTTCATTACTGCGTCCGACGCTTTCGGTTCCGCAACGAAGGTATTACCTGTTTTTAACCAAACAAGGGAAAAATCGCAGCCCATAAGGCTGCTCTTTTCGACGGGCTATTCTACGAGCGCAGGTTCAGAACGGCTCCGCCGATGAACGGAAGAAAAACGCTCGACAAAAGAAACTGACCCCGCTTCGCTCTGCTTTCGGCAGATAGCCGCGGTGCGGAGTTAGGTTCTATGTGCAAGCGTTGGGCATTGTTCGTCTGCGCCGTATGGCGCAGGTAAGGGCAAGCCAAAATGCGCAGATGTAGCCCACTGGAAAATGAGCCGCAGGCGTTAGCAGGCGGCGAAATTTTTCCGTTGTCAGGAGCAGGGGTTCGGGGGCGGCAAGCCCCCTATATGTATTTTTAGTTTTAATATTTGTGTTATAATGATAATGCCTCCTGGCAAGAAAGGGGGTGCTTTCTGTTTGGAGGCTTTTACCAATCTAATTTCTTTTTCTGTGAACTCATTGTACCACGGTTTATAGAAAAGGTGAAGTATCCTTACTATGCTTTTATTTAAAATTCTCCATTATTAAGTTCCAACCCAAAAGGCTTTAATCTTTTGTTGCTTAACCGCTCCGGGTTTCCGTGTATATCGCCTGTAATATAAATAGCCATAGTAAAACTCCTATAAATTAACTGCCAACTTTAGTATAATATATTTAACGATACTCTGCAAAACAGTATTTACAGGCAGGTGAAAGCAATGGAAGTAACTATAAATTTTACCAAACGTGAAGCAAAACTCGTAGAATATGCTGCTGAATTAAATAAGTTAAACGTAGAGGAATATATAAGAAAAGTTATCATGGAATATGTACAGGCAGAATTAAGTTCAGATAAATATAATAAAACATTCGATTTAGAAGAATTAAAACAAATTGTAGCACCAATCGCCGATAAATATGGGCTTGAAGCCGTTTATCTTTTTGGCTCGCAGGCGCGCGGTGACGCAAAGCCTAACAGCGATTATGATTTTTTCGTAAAGCGCGGTAAACTAAGGACTTTATTTCAATTAGGCGGCCTGTTTTCAGATTTGCAGGAAGCCTTGCATAAAGAAGTTGATATTGTTTTAGAGCCTGTTGGAAAACAGGAATTAGATTATTTCTTAGTCAAAGGCATAAAAAAAGACGGAATTTTAATTTACGAAAACCTAAATAATAAATATACCGGTGATGAAAATGGATGAACAATAAAAGATTTCAAAGTTTGTGCTTTCAATAGCATAAACTTTGTTTTTTTTAAGAGTTTGTGCTATTGCTTTCGCAAAGTTGGTTAAAATAGCAACACAATAAAAAGTTTGACTGCATATAATTTGTGCTGTATAATCTGTTTAGGGTTAAGGCTCTGATACCTTTTATCACCTTTGGGTATCAGGGCTTTTTTGTTGCCTTTTAAAACCAAAAACCCTGCAACTTATAAGCCGCAGGGTTTTGGTAAAAAACTGTAAAATAAAAGGGGTTACGCCCCCGCCCCAACCATAAAGGAATACAAATCTGCAAATATCATACCTTAAAGGTGGGACCTATTAAGTTGTCGCGGTAATTATAACCTTACTACCTAATTTTGTCAATGAATTTTTGTTTTATTAATGAAGCTGCACGTGCTGCACCAACAGCACCTTTCGCACCGCTAACTGCCGTACTGCCTGCTATTTTGGCACCGGTAACAGCACCGCTGCTAAACGCGGCAGCATTGCTGGCTGCTGTGCTGGCGGTAAGGCTCGGCGAGCCTGCAAGCAGGCCGGACACCATGGACGGTATCTGCCAACAAACAAAAGCGCAAATGCCGCAAGTGGCCATAACGCCTGTAAATGAATATAAATCGCTTGTTTCAACTTGTATGGTGATGTTATTTAGTACCTGCGTTGTTACGTCCAAAACTGCCTGCATTGCAGCAATTTTTATGCCGGCCGCCGGAATGGCTCCGATTGCTTTTTCCGACAAAAAAGAAGTATATTTATTTACGCCAAAAGGAATAAGCACTATTGCCAGCACGCTCACAACGTAAAACTCAAGATATGTTACGCAGGTTTGCACCGTAATAATTAAGTGGCAAATAAAAATAAAAACAATAACAAAGCACAAAGTCAAAAACTGACCTATATTTAAATCCAAAATTGAGAGCGAATTATCAGTTGCGTATGCCCATATAGGCTGTATCAGCGAATGGCACCGTTCCATTATTGCACTTGGCGATTGTATAATCGATGCGTCACCACCGATGGCCGCGCCAATGAGAGCCATGCTGTCGGCAATGTTATTGATTATAGTTGGCGACATGCGGAAAAACCATACCCAAAAACCGTATTTCAGGATTTTTTCGATGAGGATTTGCAGCATATTGCCGTTACCGAGCAGTGCAATTAATACCGACAAAACAAAATCAATAGTCAAAAGAATATACATGGTGTTCTGCACCAGCCCCATTACTGCACCTATATTCTGCGTAAAGGCCTGTTCAAAAGTCTGCAAAATTAAGTCTAACTCCATGTTTTACCCCTCCTGAAAGTGCCCCATAGTTTTGCCGTTGCCGGTTATTTTTGTATCTCGTGCTTCTCCGGCAAAACGTTCATTTTGCTGCCGGGCACGGTTTTGTGCGTCAATCATCAACTGATAATACATATTCTGGCTGCGCATGCTGTCGGCCATGATGGTCTGCATTTTTTGCTGTTCGGTAATCATGAGGGCTGTCAGCTGATTGGCTGCCTGCAATGCGCCCATGGCACCGTCAGCATTCTGACTTGCATTTAATAAGCGTTCCATAGCATCATCCGTTTTAAGCTGCTCAGACGGAGAAGCTATGCTTTGCGCCGTTAATGCCTGCAATAAAGCTTTTGACCATTTATCGCGCAGCTTATCTGCCTGTTCGGCATAACGGCTGCCGTCAATGCCGTTCCATTCTTTATAGTCCGGATTGGCTTCGTCCCATTCTGCCATTAAGCTGTCATATTCTGTGCCGATTGCATCTGTCTGCTCACGCAGGCGGTTTAAATCCTGTATTGTTTCCTGAATATAATTCAAACTTAATTGCAGCTCTGACGGGTCAAGCTTTTGCAGGTTTTTAATATCATTTTGCAACTGCTGGGCACTGTTTTTGACTTGCTCTATCATTTGCAGCTTTGTAGCAAGATTTTCGGTATGGTTCGTAGGGTCATATACCGTCAGCGCGAATGCAGACTGCGCCACAGTCAGCGCTCCGGCAAGCGTTAATATTAAAAGTGATTTTTTGAACATAAAAAAGAGCCTCCGTTCTAATAAACGGAGACCCTCAGGCTCTTGTCACGGCAGTACCGGTAAAGTAATTTAGAAATGACCCATGCTGCGGCCATTACCTTTTATTGGTTTGCCCTTTATAACACCGGGCTTATCGGCGTTTTGTTTTTGCTCCACTTTTTGCGGCGGTGCTGCTTCCGGCGCTTTAGCCGGTGCGGCCTGCTCTGATGCGCCGCAACCGGCCAGCGCAGCAGCACACATAATAGTGCAAATCATAATCAATTTTTTCATTTTTAAAAGCCTCCCATCATAATGTGATTAATTATATTTTTAATTATTTTTGTTATTTTTGAAACAAGTTCGTTTAATACTTCGTCAACAATGCCCGGCTTACGGGCAACGATAATCAAAAGCAAAAAGATTGCCCACGCCTGAACATAGCTAAGGTAAGTTCTCATTTCATCGGTTATCATTTTGTCACCTCTATTTTATTTTTGCGGTCATAAATTCGCTGGCACATGCAGGGCAGTATTTTGTTGTGTTATGCCGTGTTTTGTATTGAGCACCGCATTTTACACATATTTTTAGCATGTATTTTTTGTTTTTATGGGCTGTTTTTGCACAAATGACCGAACAATATATTTTCTGCGGCAATATTGTATTAAAATCTGCACCACATATAGCGCATTTTTTATGGTATACTACTGTTTCTTTTTTTATTTTTTTAACTGATTTTTTGCCGGGCCGCCAATACCGGTACCGGCATTCTGCGCTGCAATATTTTGACCGGTTATCTTTTGCGATAAATACTTTGCCACAAGTAAGGCACACTTTTTCAATGCCTTTGGCTTCTGTTTTTATTTCTTTTTGCGGCGTATTATGCTCAACCTTGCTTTCATTGTGATTTTTGATGTTAGGCTTCGTTTTTTGCGTTTTTATCGTTTGCTGCACATTTTCTTTTTTTGTGCGGCATGATTGGCATATTGTATCATCAAGCGTTCGTTTGATGTATCGCATATGACAAACTGGACAAATATCAGGTATAAACATAACGGTCACCCCATTATTAATGACTTGATTTTATCTTCGATTTCTGCTTTTTTATTGGGTTCACTCTCGTTAAAAAAAGCTTTTGATAACATATTAAATTCTTTTTCTTTTGCTGCTTCAACTTCATTTTCAAGTTCAGAAACCTCATTTTCTAATGCTTTGATTTTCGCTTTTATATCGGCAATTTTTTTGATTTTTGCTTGTACTTTTTTATTCATTTTTTGTCACCTCTTACCACACTAAATATATAATTATGCACAATGCTAATAACATAGATGTACACCACCCATATATAAGTGTTTTAAAAGTAGCGTTACTTTCGTTTAACGCCTTTGCCGCTACCGTTATATTATCGGTACTATTATTAATTTCCGCAGCTACATCATTGACCTTCGCGGATATTATATTGGCTGTAAGTACCGGTATGGCACTTATATTTTTGTCATGGGTTGCAAGTGTTGCTTTTATATCAACAATAGATTTTTGGTCAGTTTTATCATTTTCAATTATGATTTTTTCGATTGTCCTTAATTGGCCTTGTATCAAAACTAATGCTGCCAATACATCAGCATTGCTTACATCGTTATGTTTTTTGTTCTGGTTTACTGCTTCGTCTAATTCATTTAAGTCCATGGTATCCTCCTATAAATCATATTCTTTTTCGGTGTCGCGTAACCGCACGCGCATACCGCTTTTTGTTGTGGTATTGCTGCGCCGCGCAAGATTTTTTAATGTTGCCGTGCTGTTGGTTTTAGCAGTTATTTTGCGTTCAGTATTTTGCACTTTTAGCTTTGATTTTTTTACATAATCACGCCAGTTATCGACATTGCATGCGCGCATAATATATGCGGAAGTAAGGCTGTCATTATTTATTTTGCGTGCGAGTGTATTAGCTCGCACTTTTTTATTTTTATCATCAATATTGACCAAGGTAATATTTTTGCCGCGCACTTGCGCGCGCCATCCTTTTGCCTGCATTTGTTGGGTAAAATCGTCAAAATCTTTAGGTTTATTTTTTAGCGTATTATGTATTGCCACAGCACACTGCGCCAACCAACTTTCTTTTGTTTGCTTTGTGAATTGTTGATATTCAGACTGCGAATACATCTGCGGCCTGCCACGCGCTTTTACTGCATCGTGGCTGCGGTCGATTATTTTAATACCGTATTTTTTGGCGATGCTATCATTTATGTTTTTAAATTTTTCTAAATCTTGCTTCGCAAAATGTAGCTTTTTTCCGTTAACAAATGATACCGAATTAACTATAAAATGTGCGTGTATTTTACCGCCTTTACTGTTGATGTGAATGCCAACTGCAACCTCATATCGGTCACCAAAACATTTTTCAGCAAGCTCTTTTGCATAGGTTTTTGCACTATCTTTTGATATTTCGCCTTCGGCAAACGATAGGACATAATGCTTATATTGCCTGCCATCAGTTTTATTATAAAGTTCTTTTGTTTTTGCCATTTGGTATGTGGCAATAGCTGGATTATCAGCACAGTTAATGCCAAAAAATAAGGTATCATCTTTTTCTTTTTTGCTATCTTTTGCAGCGTAATTAATTACCGTTTTTATGCTTTTGCCCGGGTGGTCTACAGCCTTAAATATTGGCATTTATTGTCACCTTATCTTTTTTAGTGCGTCGAAAATCTGCATCAAAATATCTTTTTGTGGTGCTTCGTTTGTACTGTTGCAATGCCGCGCAAGCTGATTTAAATTATTTGCGATATTAGATAGCAGTTTTATTTTATGTTTTTGGGCCGCTTCGATTGTCGTTAGGCGGTCAGCATAGTCAAAATTACGAAGTATATCAATACAGTAGTCATTTATAGTTTTGTGCGTTTCTTTTGCTTTGTCAGTAATAAAAATTTTTAGTTGGGCATCAACTCGTAAATGCAAATCGCAATTTTTACCTGTTTTTTGTTTTGGTACCAATTTATCACCTCGTTTGGTTGTTAGTTACAAGGCCAGCTCCCCGCGCTGGTACCACTTTGGTACCAGCGCAGCTGGCAAGAGGGGCTTTCGCCCCCTTGACCCCCAAAAATATATTACTCCTTATTTTTTTGCTTAAAATCACGCTCAAAAACCAAAAAATCGTATTGTTTCTTGGCAATTTTTTCAGTTAAATTAATAAATTTTATCTCTGCCGATGCGAGGGATTTTTTATTTTTTGTTTTAACTTTTGCTTGTACTTTTGTTGCGGTTGTTTCATTTATATTCTTTATTGCTTTGGCTAAAAATAACAAAAATCGCTCATTACGTTCGTTCTTCGGCGTAGTTAATATACGCCTTAATTCGTCAATATTAATATTATTATTTTTGGCATTTTTACGAAATTTATAACACAAAAATTCATAAAGTTTATAGGCATATTTAGCATTTAAATTTTTCGTAACATTAATGTCAATTTGAACGTTGGCCCTTTGCCATTTATAAAAATCTAATAAATACGGATTAAATGCTATTTCAATGGATTCAGTTTTATTTTTTAGATTTTTTATCGTTTTGGTTTCAGCTATTAACGGCCATTCGTATTTTATTTTTTTATTATTTGCTACTTCTTGACACACAACAAATGAATGCTTTAAAATTTCAAGATTTTTATAAAATAGAGTATAATGCTTACCTTGCGGCCTTGTTGTGTTATTCCAATTAAAATAATCAGCGACTTTCGTTTTGATAATGTTATTTTTATTATTTAAGGCTACTGATACCAAATAATTAAAAAGTATTTGAACGGTTGGTGATAGATAATCAAAACTCAAAATATCTTCCGGATTTTTCACAATTATTTTATTGGCAGGATATATTTTATCGCTCATTTCATGCACCTACTCAATCATTTCTAAAAATCTTTTTTTGCTGACTTTCCCGGAAACGGTAAGTTTGCCAGCAGCTTTTTGCGCGGCATTAACGCGGCGCATTAGCACATAAGCCATTGGCTTAGAAAGGCCTGTTATGGCAACAACATCATCAACGTTAAGCCACTTTTTTTCTTCATTCATTTTTGCCTCCATTATGTTATAATTTATTATATATATTCTTTTTATTATTTCTTGCCAAACAAGAAATATCGTATATATGTATTATAATTCTTGCTAAACAAGAAATCAAGAGGTAAAAATGTTTAATCGTACTATTTTTTCAAAAAGAATTAAGCTGCTCAGAAAAGCTTACAAATTTACAATAATAGAATTTTCTTCATATTTTAAAATAATAAGTAAAGCAACTATAGGTTTTTGGGAAAAAGAGAATAACATTCCATCCGCAGATGTACTTGCAGAGTTGTCTACTTTCTTCGGTATTTCTATGGACTGGTTCGCAGGTTTTAGTAATATACCTTATACCAAAGAAAGTGTAGAAAATGCTGAAAGAAATGCCCTTAATAAAGTTGAAGAAGCCGACAAAGACAAAATATTTTTACATATTTTTCCGAAAGAATATATCAGCTGTGAGCAGCGAGAAAAATTATATTCGCTGCCAGTAAGAGCGAATATAATTGTGTTGTTGCACTGCGTTTATATACCAATGATTGAGGCCATTATAAAAGCGAATGAAAATTTTAAAATAATGCAACAATCATTAACTAATAAACCTGATGGTTTTGCGCTGCCGATATATCAATTTGATGACGGCCTTACCCCTAAAGAACAAGCTTATTCTGATAATTTGCTTGCCCTTTTAAATAGAAAAATCACCACTCCTATATACGATATAGAAAGCGGTGAATTAAAATGACTGTTATAAAAAAGGATAACCCGGTAAACCCAAATAAGCCGTGGCTTGCTGATGTATCTTATACAGACTGGCAGGGTAAAAAAGCACGCAAACGCAGATATTTTGCTACGCGAAAAGAAGCTAATGAATGGGAATATAAATTTAAAAATTCGATTAGTATAGGAACGGGAATAATATTTTCTAATCTTATCGAAGCATATTATGAATATATAACGCCACGTATAAAAGAAACAACATTAGTAATTAAAAAAAATATTATTGATACTAAAATTTTACCTTATTTTGAAAATAAAACTTTAAAGGATATTACTGCTAACGATATAGCAAAATGGCAAGGAATAATCCTTCAATCGTGCCAAAGTAAAACGTATATCAAAAACATTAATAATCAATTAAGTGCTATTTTTAATTATGCAAAAAAGTTTTACAATTTGCAGATTAATCCACTACACATAACAGGTAGTATGGGCAGACGTTTCAGCGAACGCATGGATTTTTATACTGTGCAAGAATTTCATGCCTTTTATAATGCTGTTAGTGATAGGCCGATTAGTAAAGTTGTTTTTCCAGTGTTATTTTATTCTGGGATGCGAGTCGGCGAGCTGCTTGCTCTGACACAGGCTGATTTTGATTACAAAAATAAAAGTGTATCTATAAACAAAACATATAGCAGGATAAAGAAAAAAGACATCATAACCGAACCAAAGACGCCTACATCAATACGCAAAATTAAGTTGCCGACATTTATTTTTGACCTCTTAAACGAGTATATTTCAAAATTATACGATTATTCGCCTTCTGACAGGCTTTTTATGATTGACCGTAGCACTTTATACCATGAGATGATAAGAGGGGCTAAAAAAGCAAATTTAAAGAAAATTCGCGTGCATGACCTTCGTCATTCACATGCAAGCATGTTGATTAATCAAAATTATTCACCGACCCTTATACAAAAGCGTCTTGGACATAATAACGTAGCGACAACTTTACAGATATATTCACATCTTTATCCCGAACGCGAAGATGAAGCTGTTTCTTTTTTGCAAAAGGAATGGGAAAAAGAAAGCTGCCGATAAAGGCAGCTTTTTATGTATATAAATATAATATTGAATGAAGTGACGTTACTATTTGTGTTATTTTGCTTCAATGTACGTTACTATTTGTGTTGAAATACGTTACTATTTGTGCCAAATTACGTTACCATTTGTGTTATTTTTCCTCGGAAACCCGCATAAACACTGGCTTTTTTGACCTCTCCATTTAACATATATCAATGGCTTCGCCATTTTATATTTGATTTAATTCGCACTTTATTTTTGCTTTCGCACACTAAAGGATTAGCTTATTTTACTAAAATTGGCAATTTTATGGCAAAATTTTTGAGATAAATAAAAAAGAACGGCTATATAAGCCGTTCTTCAGTATTTTATGCTTTATTTGCCGAGAATAATGGAAGTTAAGGTTACAGGGTCAACATATTTGCCGTCTTTGTAAACGCGCATGTTGCCGCTGGCAATTTCATCAATGAGGATAACTTCGCCATTGTGGTAACCAAATTCAAATTTAATGTCGTACAGGTCAAGGCCCATTTTAGCAAGGTCTTCTGCAACGATTTTGGTAATTTTAAGGGTCTGTTCTTTCAGGCTCTTGTAATCTTCGTGACCCATAATGCCGAGTACAACAAGTGCGTCTTCGGTAACCAGCGGGTCGCCTTTGGCATCATCTTTGAAAGTGGTTTCAACATAGCCGCCTTCAATAGCGGTGCCGTCAGCAATGTAATCGCCATAGCGGCGGATGAAGCTGCCGGTTGCTTTCAAACGGCAGATAACTTCCAGGCCTTTGCCGAATACGGTGCAGGGAAGAACTTCCATGGTAGCGTTTTCAACGTCAGCACTTACATAGTGGGTTTTAACGCCTTCTTTTTTGAGGATTTCAAAGAAATGGATGGAGGTTTCGAGGTTAGCTTTGCCGATACCTTCAATGGTCAGGCCGATGCTGTTTTCGCCCGGGTCGAATACACCGTCTTTGCCGGTGCAGTCATCTTTAAATTTTAAAAGTACGTTGCCGTTTTCAAGTTTGAAAACGGTTTTTGTTTTGCCTTCGTAAATTTTTTCCATAAAATTTGTTGCTCCTTTCAAACTATTCGGATAACTATACAGATATTATATACTTGCCTGCCTTTTATGGCAATAGTTGTAAAAAATTTTATAGTTTTGCGCCAAAAATATTAAAAACAAAATAGGGCGGCTTTGAAAAAACTGCGTGATTTTATCTGGAAACGGACGCGTATTATAATTTTATTAAACTTTTTATTAAAAAATAAATGGATTTACGCTGTTTTGGCAGCAATATAAGTGTAACAATGCTTACATTTAACGGCTTTTAAAAATATAATTTTTAAAATATTGCAAAAAATTTGCTTTTTATAAAAATATAGGGTATAATTAAAACATAAGCAGAGGATGCTTTACAATTTAATAAAACACTTAGTCGGACATATTTTTTAATTAAGACATTTCCTTCAAAGTAAAAGAAGGAAATGTCTTTTTTGTTTTATATGGAGGTTTAACATGAGAAAATCAGCAAAATACTTTTTAAATAACAATGGCAAAAAATTACTGGCAGCATCCGTAATGGCATTGCTTTTGTCAGGCTCTGCCCAGCCGGTGCTGGCTGCAAGCGCAGAAATTTTAGACGGTACTGCCAATGATAAATATGCTCAGGTAAACTCCGGCGATATTTACGGAACGGTTTACGGTGTGCGTAATGATGCCGATGCTTCCGGCGGTACAATTAAAATGAATGAAGGCGCCGCATTTAACTTGTACGGCGGGCTCAGTTTTAACAAAAATGAGGCTAAGGCTGATAATAATGTTGTTACTATAAACAACGGCAAAGTTTTGTTTGCTGTTTATGGCGGGCAGGCGCAGGGGCATGATGCCGATGCTTCGGGTAATATCGTCAGCATAAGCGGCGGCAATTCTGAGTTAAGCTTTGAAGGAGGTGCTCATTCTGTTGCAGGCGGTTTTGCCCAAACGTACAGCGCCAATACATCTGTAACGGCAAATAATAATGTGGTTGCGGTTACAGGCGGTTTATTAAAAGCAGGTATTGCCGGCGGTTATATATTGGGCAACCATAATGCAGCTTCAGCCCGGGGCGAAGCCAATGGCAATATTGTGTTTGTAGGCGGCAGTGCAAAGGTTAACGGCGATATTTATGGCGCTAATGCCGAATTTAAAACCGGTGATACCACTGCAAGCATGAATAACAATATGGTAATTGTCAGCGGCAATGCCGATATCAGCAACGCGGCACTGCATGGTATAGGCAGCAGCGGAAGCAGCGGCGGCAAAATCAGCGGCAGCGGCAACACGCTTGTAATTAACGGCTGGCACGGCGAAGTAAAAACCGTGGACGGCTTTAATAACGTAGTGTTTAATGAGGTTGCCTGGCAGGATAACGGCAAAGTGCTGAACATAACTGACGGCGAAAACAGCAGCCTGAAGGATGCGGAAATTGACGCCAGCCATATCCACTTTGATGATGCCAGTGATATTAATGACAATGACAGCATGGTTTTAATACATGCGGAAAACGATGATAATGAACTGAGCAGCAGCAAAATACAATCCGGTAATTTTACGGCAGGTGTTGCCGTTGAGGGCGACGGCGAGGCGAAAGTGGAAAACGGCGACCTTATTTACCAGATTAACGGCATACATGCGGCAAAACAAACAAAACTGGTTGCCGAAAACAGAGCTGTGGCAGCGGCGTTTATAAACCAGGGCACGGATTTAATCAGTGACAGCCTGGACGTTTTAAGCCGTGATGACAGCTACGGCATTAAAACCTTTGCGGCAGTGCAGGGCAACCGCAGCAAGTACGATGTAAACAGCGATATTAAAATCAACGGCTGGAGCACGATTGTCGGTGCAGGCAATGCCAATAAGTTCGATAACGGCAGCGAGTTCAGCTGGGGCGTATTTTACGAAAACGGCAGCGCCAATTACCGTACCTACAATGAATTTAACGACGAGTTTTTCCGCGGCGACGGCAGCCTTGTATATAATGGCGGCGGTGTTGCCGCAAGGTATGAAAATGCGCACGGTGTTTATACCGAAAGCAGCCTTCGCGCAGGCATGCTGAAATCTGAGATGGATAATGCCCTGCATGACGGCAGCGGTGCGGAGTACGGCTACGACAGCAGCAGTGCTTATTACGGAGCGCATATCGGCATAGGGCAGGTTATACAGCTCAGTGATGACAGCAGTGTTGATGTGTATGGAAAGTTTTTCCATACTTATACGGAAGGAGATAATTTTAGTGTCGGTAATGATAAATTTGAGTTTGACAGTATTAACAGTGACCGCCTGCGTATTGGCGCAAGGGTTACAACGAACAAGGAAAATAAGTTCAGTACTTATTACGGTTTAGCGTATGAATATGAATTTAACGGCCGTGCCGGGATGCGTGCTGCGGGAATGGAGGTGCCGGAACAGAGTTTGCGCGGCAGCAGCTATATGGCAGAAGCAGGGTTAAATTATCAGCCTTCGGCAGACAGCCCGTGGAGCTTTGACCTGAATATGCGCGGCTATGCCGGTGAACGTCAGGGCGCAAGCTTTAACGTACAGGCAACGTATACCTTTTAAGTGAATACCCGTCAGGGTAAAAAAATAACACCGCTTATGCGGTGTTATTTTTGTGCGGCTTTATAACGTTGTATCGCGGAACAGGCTGCTTAACATCTGCCTGCTGCCGATAATCCAGAGAATATCGCCGTTATTAATAACAAAAGAAGCGTCCGGGTCGGATATGGTATAATCGCCGCGCTCCAGCCCCAGCGCCAACCATTTGCCCTTGGAAAGCGTATCGCTTTTTTTCAGCGTGCTTCTGGCAAGCGGTGAAGCTGATGTTACAGGCATGGCATAGCACAGCAGCATGTCGTGTTCTTTGCGTACCTGGCTTTCGTGCTCCAGAAATTTGTGCAGTGTAACCGTTTCGGTAATTTTGGCAAGCCCAAGCCCCATGTTCTTTATTGCAGCGTCGAAAGTTTGCAGAACATTAAGCGGTGCGGTAATAAGCAGCTTGTCGCCGGTGCGCAGTACGGTATGCCCGGATGGAATCGGATGGTAACCGTTCTGGTTGCTGATTTCGATAACAAAAATTTTATAGTTGCGGTGTACGTCAAGGCGGCGTATGCTCCAGCCAATCCAGGGCGAGCCCGGCTGTATTTCGTAGGCGCAGGTGTAAAACTGTTCGTCAAGCCACATGCCGTGCCGCGCCGAAGCACGTTTTTGTGCGGCGGCAGCCAGGTTTTCGGCGTTTAAGTTAATTAAAAACTGCGATTCAATCTGCAAATAGCGGCCGATAAGATAATCGGACGAGTAAATGAATTTTGCCAGCACCAGTGCGGCGATAATGGCAATGATGATATGCAGACCGAGCATGGTTGTGAAAACCTGCATGATGAAAAAGAGCCCGATTGCGGCTTTTAAAAACATTAAAACCAGTATCAGCGGGCGGTTGCTGCGTTTTTTAAACCATAAACCGGCCATCAAATCGCGGCGCCCCAAACGGCTTACCATCAGTGCCGCCAAAAACGGCGACATGAAAAGCAGTGTCACGGCAGCGGCCGATAAATCGCCGAAAGGCGGCTGTATAACGCTGCGGCAGTAAGGCAAAATATTGTAGGTGCCTATGTAGGAAATGAAAATTAAAATTACTGTATAAACGGTGATTTTTGTAAAATAAAGCTGCAAAAAGTCCTTCCAGTCCGACTGCTGGCGGGTATTTTTATTGTCGCGGTGCGCTTCGATAAGCATAACGGCTGTTTTTTTAGGCAGACGGCGCAAAAAGCGGCGGTAAACCTTGTCGGTACTGAGCAGGATGTGCGGCGTTAAAAAGATGGTGAGTACGGAAACCGTAACGAATACCGGGTACAAAAAGCTGCTTGTTAGCCCGTAGCTGGCACCGATATTGGCAACGATAAACGCAAATTCGCCCAGCTGGGTAAGCGAAAAGCCGCAGCGCATGCTTGTTTTAAGCGGCTGGCCGGAAAGCATAACGCCGAGGGAGGTAAAAATACATTTGCCGATGATGAGCGTTATTGCCAGGGCAATAATTGTAAACAGGCTGCCGCTTACTACGGAAGGGTCTACCATCATGCCGACGGATACGAAGAAGATGCCGGAAAACAAATTTTTTACCGGTTCAAGCAAAACCTTGGTGCGGCGCGTGTAAATCGTTCCCGAAAGCAGAGTGCCCATTAAAAAGGCGCCCAGTGCCGAAGAAAAGCCCATTTTGGAAGCCAGTACCACCATGCTCAGGCATAAGCCGAGCGAAACGATAAGCAGTGTTTCGTCGTTGAAATACTGGCGCGTTTTTTTGAAAAACGTCGGCAGAAAGTAAATGCCGATAATAAAGCAGATGATAAGGAAAAATACCAAAAGCCCGATGCTTTCAAGCATGGACAGCGGAGAAATGGCACTGTCGGCGGCGGCCACGGTAGAGAGCACTACCATCATGATAATGCCGGAAATATCTTCCAGAACCAGAATGCCGAAGGCAATGGGGGCGAAAGCCTGCTTTAAAAGATTAAGCTCGCCAAGCGTTTTGCTTACAACGGCGGTGGAGCTCATTGTAAGCATGCAGCCGGTAAAAATACTGTCGGTAATGCTCCAGCCAAGCAGCTGCGCACAGGCAAAGCCAAGGCAGGCAATGCCGGTAAATTCCGTTACGGCGGCAATAATGGCCGTATTGGCTGTGCTTTTTATTTTATTAAAATTGTAGTCAAGGCCAAGGTCGAACAGAATGAAAATAACGCCTATATCAGACCATACGGTAATATTGTCGCTGTCGATAACGTTTGGCAGCAGCGAAAAGTGCGGGCTGGCCAGAAAACCTGCCAGCATATAGCCCAAAATAAGCGGCTGGTTAAGTTTTTTGCATAAAATTGTTGCCAGCCCGGCCAGCGTCAAAATCATGGCCAGGTCGCTGATAAGTGGTACTAAATGGCTCACGGCCAACCTCCGTAAAAGTTAAACACAATTTTAGGGGCAAGCCTTTATAAAAAGCCTGCCGGGATATGATATAATAATTTAGGAAAGGAGAAAGCTATGCAGACAATACAAAAAGATTGCCGGACGGAAATAGTAATAGAAAAATCACGTTTTATCTGTACATTGAAAAAAGTAGGCAGCGAAACAGAAGCTCAGGAATTTATCAAAAGTATCAAAAAAGAATTTTGGGATGCCACGCATAACTGTTCTGCCTATATTATAAATGATATGCAGCAAAGGTCGAGCGATGACGGCGAACCTTCGGGAACGGCCGGCGTGCCCATGCTGGAAGTTTTGCGCAAAAAAAGCCTTACCGGCGTAGCCGCCGTGGTAACACGTTATTTTGGCGGCATTAAACTTGGCGCCGGTGGATTAGTGCGCGCATATACCAACAGCGTTGTGCATGCCGTTGAAGAAGCCGGGCTTGCACGCCGCGTTGAGATGGCCGTTTTTGCATTAAGCGCGCCTCCGGGCGAAGCCGGACGCATTATGAACAAGCTTTATAATCAGAATATTTTTACGGTAAACGGTGCTCAGTACGGAGAGCGCGTGCAGATTCTGCTGTACATGAAGCAGGAACAGCAGGCGGAAGCTGAAGCCTGGCTGACGGCTGCACTGAACCGCCCCGTAACTCTTGAAGAAGTAAGCACGGAATTTGTGGAAGTGCCTGTATAATTACAGCAGCTCTTTTAACTCCGCGCTGTTTTTAACAATAATAACGCCTTGCTGCTGCATTTCCTTAATGGCAGCGGCAACGGTATCGGGCGCAATGCCGCGGCAGGCGGCCAGATTAAGAATAACCGTAAAACCGGCGCGTGCCAGCTGCAAGGCCGTTGTTTTAACGCAGTAATCGGTGGCAAGGCCGCCGCAGATAACGGCCTTAATGCCGTGGGTCTTTAAAAATTCAATAACGCCGGTAGAAAGCGTGTCTTTTAAATCGTGGTAGCAGGCGCCGTAAGGGTGCATGGCAGGTTCAATGCCTTTATAAACCTGATAGCTGTAGGCTTTTGGGTCAAGCCCGGGAATAAAATCAAAGCCCTTTGTGCCTACTATGGCATGGCTGGGCCAGTATAAATCGCAGTTTTCGTAACCTGTAACCGGCGTCAGCGGCGCGTGCCCGTTTTTGGCAATCCATACGGCATTGGGGCTGTGCGCATCGCGCGAGGCAACGCGGACGGAAGCAAAGGCTGCCTGGGCATTGAGTTCTTCTGCAATCATGTCGCCTCCGGCAACGGGCAGTTCATCCGGGCACAGCGGCGTAAAAGTCTGCTGTGCGTCTATATCAAAAGCGGCAATTTCGTTTTTGGATAAGTTTAATTTTTGCATATTCGGCACTTCCTGTTAAAATAAGATAGTAATATTATACACCCATTAAAGTTAAGTGTACATTAAGATAAAGTGAAAAAACAGGATTGACATTATTTATTTGCAATTATATTATTACTATGATTTTGTAAAGGAGCTATGTATGAAAAAAATTTGGGCGCTGCTGTTAATAACAGCGGTGTTTATTGTTTCCGGCTGCGGCAGTGCAGGCAATGGCAAAACTGCGGACGGAAAAATTACGGTTGCGGCCAGTTTTTACCCAATGGCAGAGTTTGCCAGTGCAGTCGGCGGCAGCCATGCGGAAGTTTATACAATGATTGGCGACGGCATAGAGCCTCACGACTGGGAACCTTCGGCACGCGATTTAACGCGCCTTGCCAAAGCAAAAGTGTTTGTGTATAACGGCGGCGTGGAGCCATGGGCACAGCCTGCGCTGGACGCCGTTGCGGATGAAGGCGTGCTGCCCGTTGAAGCCGGCAAAGCGTTTATGGCGGAACAAAACAGCAGGCTCGACCCGCACTTCTGGTTAAGCCCGCGCAAAGCGGAAACAGAAGTTCTGGCTGTGCGCGATGCTTTTATAAAGGCAGATCCGGCCAATGCTGCCGCCTACGAAAAAAATGCGGCTGATTACATTGAGCGCCTTAAAGAACTGGACAGGAAAATGGCTGACGTTACGCAAAACGCGCAGATTAAAACTTTTGTTACCACGCATGCGGCATTTGGGCATCTGGCAGCAGATTACGGCTTGAAGCAGATTTCCATTATGGGGCTGTCGCCGCAGTCGGAGCCTTCTCCGGCGGCGCTGAACAAACTGGTTGGCGTTATGCATGCGGAAAATATTAAATACGTGTTTTTTGAAACACTGGTAAGCCCGCGCATTGCCGAAAGCATTGCCGCGGAAGCAGGAGCGCGCACCCTTGTGCTTGACCCGATTGAGGGGTTGAGCGGGGAAGGCCGCCGCAGCGGTGATGATTATTTAAAAATTATGGAGCGCAATATTAAAAACCTTGAGATTGCGTTAAACGGTAAAGAAGAATGAAAACGGTTATTGAAATAGAAAAACTTGGTTACAGCTATGGCGAAGGCTGGATTTTGAACGATTTGTCGCTGAAAATTGAACAGGGGGATTTTGTTGCCGTCATTGGCCCGAACGGGGCAGGTAAAAGTACGCTGCTTCGCCTGCTGGCTGGAATTTTAAAACCTGCGCAGGGGCGCATTGCCATTTTTGGGCAGGACAGGGAAAACTTTACGGCGTGGGATAAAATAGGTTATGTGCCGCAGAACCCGGCGCGGCAGCACAGGGCGTTTCCCATAAGCGTAAGGGAAGTAGTATCGCTCGGGCGTTTAAGCGGCGGCAGTATGTTCCAGCATTATACGCATGAGGACAAAGCCGCGGTAGATGATATTATAGAACGGTTTTCGTTAAAAGAACTGGCGCACCGCAAAATAGGCGAGCTGAGCGGCGGCCAGCAGCAGCGCGTGTATTTGGCAAGAGCCATGGTGCGCAGCCCGCAGCTGCTTTTGCTTGACGAACCTGCAACCGGCGTTGACCCTGACGCCAAAGAAGAGCTTTATACCATGCTTGGCGAAATCAACCGCGGGCAGGGCGTAACAATAGTTATGGTTTCGCACGATTTGGAGCTGGCGGTAAAGGTTTGCAAAAACGCGCTGTGCCTTGACCATAACATTTGCTTTTGGGGAGATGTGCACCAGGCGCTTGTGCACAGGCATAAGCACGGTTATTTTTACAGATAGAGGTAAGAGAAAAGTTGGAAATGTTTTCTGCGGGATTTATGCAAAGGGCGTGGATAGCCGGGCTGATTGTAGCCGTTATCTGCCCGCTGATAGGCAGCTTTCTGGTGCTGCGCCGCCAGTCGATGATTGGCGACGGGCTGGGGCATATTGCCTTTGCAGGCGTTGCTGGCGGTGCGCTTTTGGGTGCGCAGCCTGTGTTAAGCGCGGCATTGGCAACCGTTGCGGGCGCGCTTGTTATAGAAAAAGTGCGCAGCAGGCTTAATACTTTTTCCGAAATGGTGCTGGCAATCTTTTTTTACAGCGGCATTGGCCTGGCTGTAATTTTCAGCAGCATGAACCGTATGGGCGGTTTTAATTTAAGCAGTATCCTGTTCGGCAGCTTAATGACCATCAGCACAAGCGATTTATGGGTGGTGGCGGTGCTGGGGCTGTTTGCCTGCGCGTTTACGGTGGTATTTTACCGCCCGCTGCAATACATTACTTTTGACGAAACTTCCGCACGCGTGGCAGGGCTGCCGGCGGGCAGGCTTAATGTATGGCTGGCGGTGCTTACGGCACTGACTGTTGCGCTTTCCATGCGTATTGTCGGTTTGCTTTTGGTATCGGCCATGATGGTTATACCCGTTGCCTGCGCGCTGCAATCGGCACGCAGCTTTGCGGGTACCATTATCGGCGGCATTATCTATGGCATTATCACGGTCAGCGCCGGGCTGACGGTATCATATTACGCAGACCTTGCACCGGGCGGCACAATAGTGCTTACCGGAACGGCCTTGTTTGTTTTAAGCTGCCTGAAAAGCAGCATGGTTAAGGAAGATGCAGCGCCGCAGACAAATTGCTGCCATCACCATGGGGGAGAAAATGAGAAAGGTTGATTTGCATATTCACAGTACGGCGTCAGACGGTACATGGACGCCGCAGGAACTTGTAAATGCCGCGCAGGCCGCAGGACTTGGCCTTATTGCCGTTACGGACCACGACAGCACGGCCAATGTGGCGGAAACCATGCGTATTGCTGCTGCCAATGGTATTAAATGCCTTCCGGGCGTAGAGGTGTGCTCAACAAAGGACGGCATGTCGTTTCATATTTTGGGTTACGGCATTGATACGGGCAATAAGCCTTTGCAGGAACTATTGGCGCATAACACATATCTTTTGGAGAAAAAAGATGACGACAGCGTACAGCTTTTAATTAAACAGGGCTGGCCGCTTGATTTTAAAGAGTTTCAAAATTACACTTACGACCGCAGGCGCGGCGGATGGAAATCGCTGGCTTACCTGATTGACAAAGGCTTGTGCAGCGGCGTGAACGATTTTTTTAAACGTATTTTTACGGCGGAAAACGATTTGGGCTTCCCGGAGTTTCCGCCTATCAGCGAAGTTATTGCGGCAATTCACGGTGCTGGCGGCGCTGCGCTGTGCGCCCATGCGGCAAGCGCATTCCACGGACCGGGGCTGGCGCAGACTCTGGTGGAATTGATTGAAGAGCCCTTTGACGGTTTTGAATGTTACCATTCCGGGCACAGCGATGAAGACACGCAGCTTCTTTTAACGCACTGCCGTGCGGAGGGCATGCTTATCAGCGGCGGCAGCGACTGCCACGGCACTTTTGTTCCCTCGCGCCATCTCGGCAAGCCTGATGTGTACGAAACGGACATCTTTTTACCCGGCCTTGTTTAAAATACTGGCATAAAATAACCCTCTTTACCGGCTTTGGCTGATAAAGAGGGCTTTTTTATGTGCGGTAAGGAAATTTTTTCAGCAGCGAAGGCACAAATATTAATAAAAATCCGCTGCGGGCAACGTAAAATACCAGAAAGGCAAGCCACAGGCCGCTGTTGCCTAATTCCGGCACAAGCGCGGCTTTGGCAAGCAGGTAACTTGCGGCGGTAAACAGCATGGAAATGCAGATGGGCGTTGTTTGCAGCGTACCGTTAAAAACGCCGTAATAAACAATGCCCAGCGCCGATAAAACCGGGAAGAAAACTATAAACATATCATATCTGTTTACGGCAGCAAGAATTTGCGGCAGGCCGGTAAAAAGCCCGGCAATTTTAGCGCACCATACAAAGTAAATGCCTGTCTGCAAAAAGGCTGCCGCCAGCGACTGTACGGCACTGATTTTTAATGTGCTTTGCAAGAGTTTTTTGTTGCCTTCACCGGCGGCAATGCCGGCGTAAATGGCTGCTGCCTGCGAAAAGCCTGTAAAAACATCGCCCATAACGTACTGAATTTGCATTAAAATAGAGTTTGCAGCTAAAATTTCGCCGCCGAAGGCAGAGCTTTGCGACATAAAGGTATTAATCATTATCAGCATGCACAGGGTGCGGATGGCAAGATGTCCGCTGCAGTTAAGCAGTTTGGCAAAATCATGCCCGCTGAAAAGCTGTGCAGGGCTTACGCTTTTTAAAGAACATGGCCTGCTTTTGTAAAATCCGTACAGCGCAAGAACTGCCGCCAGAATGTTTGCAAGAGCGGAAGCCGCAGCCACACCGGCAACGCCCATTCCGCAGCCGTAAACCAGTATAAATGCCAGCAGGGCGTTGGCAATGTTTGCCGTAAGCCCCACTGCGACGGAAAAACGCACCTGCATAATGCCCGCCAGCCAGCCCTGCGCCGTTTGGTAAAATAGGGCGGCAGGCACGGTGTAAACAATAATGTTAAAATAAAGGCGCATAAAAACCAGTGTTTCGGCAGGCGGGTTAAAAAACTGCACGGCAGCGTTAAAAATATGGTTTTGCAAAAGTATTATAACAAGCCCTATACCGCAGGCAAGAATGCTGCCGCGCAAAAACGCGCATAATTCCTCCTGCTTGTTGCCGCTGCCCAGTGACTGCGAAGCAAAGCCGGAAGCCGTAAGCCCGAGAAAGTTAAACAGCCAGAAGATAGTGCTGAAAATGACTGAACCGAGCGCAACGGAGTTAATGTAATGATAGCTGCCGAGCCCGCCCGCAATGGCGGTATCAACAGCGCCGATAAGCGGCACGGATACGGAAGCTGCTGTAAACGGCAGGCTGGTTATTAAAAATTTTTTGTGCGTTAGCTTCATTTTACTGCCTTTTTACCTTAATTAACAAACAAAGTGTATGATAAAAAACGGTTCATCTGTTATAATTATAGTAAGCAGTAAACCCTCGGGGCAATAAACAAATCGGCGCAGATGTGCGTTAATGTACATTTTTTTAAATTTGTGCGGGGTGAGATAATGGACAGGCGTCAGCAAAAAACACGCGCGGCAATTTTTGAAGCCTTTACTGAGCTTTTGGCGGTAAAAAGCTATAATAAAATAACCGTGCAGGAAATAATTGAAAAAGCCAATATCGGGCGCAGCACTTTTTATGCGCATTTTGAAACGCGTGACGATTTGGTAAAAGCACTGTGTGATGATTTGTTCCAACATGTGTTTTCCAAAGCATTGGAAGCAGAAAAAACTCACGATTTTTCACTGGCGGGCGGCGGGTACCATATTATTCTGGTACATATTCTTTACCACCTGCGCGATAGCCGCAAAAACGTATCGGCACTGCTTACTGGCGAGAGCAGTTTGTTTTTAAAATACCTTAAAAACTATTTCTGCGAATACATAAATAATTATCTGCTGCCGGGGCTGCCTCAGCACAAAAACCTTCTGCCCGGAGATTTTCTGCTGAACCATATAACTTATTCTTTTGTAGGCCTTTTAATGTGGTGGATTAAAAACGACTGGCAGAATCCGCCCGAGGAAATGGCGCAGTATTTTGAAAAAACGGTGCTGCCGTTAATTTAAGCGTAAAATTATGGAGGGATGATTATGGAGAAAGCAAAGGTTTATTTTACTGACATGCGTACAGGCTATGGAGGATTGAGCCTGCCGCAGAAACTGGCAAAACTTATTAAAGCGGCCGGCATCGGCAATATTGATTTCAACAAAAAGTTTGCCGCCATTAAAATTCATTTCGGTGAACCCGGCAATGTATCGTATTTGCGCCCCAATTATGCCAAGGCCGTGGCCGATGTTGTAAAGGAATTCGGCGGCATGCCGTTTTTAACGGACTGCAACACTTTGTATGTAGGCCGCCGCAAGCATGCGCTGGAGCATATTACCGCAGCTTATGAAAACGGGTTCAGCCCCTTTTCCACAGGCTGCCATGTAATTATTGCCGACGGGTTAAAGGGTACCGACGAGGCTTATGTTCCTGTTCCCGGCGGTGAAGTTGTAAAAGAGGCCAAAATCGGCAAAGCACTGATGGATGCCGATATTATCATCAGCCTGAACCATTTTAAAGGGCATGAGGCGGCAGGCTTTGGCGGAGCTATTAAAAATATCGGCATGGGCGGCGGTTCGCGTGCCGGTAAAATGGAAATGCACCATGACGGCAAACCGCAGGTTGACCAGAGCAAATGTATCGGCTGCCATGCCTGCGAGCGAATCTGCGCTCACGGCGCGCCGGTTATTGAAAACAAAAAAGCCCACATCGACTGGGATAAATGCGTTGGCTGCGGGCGCTGCATCGGCGCATGCCCCATGGATGCCGTTAATCCGCCGGAAGCGAGTGCCAGTATGGAAATGCTTAACAAACGCATGGCAGAATATGCGTGGGCGATTCTGGCAGGCAGGCCGCATTTCCATATCAGCCTGATTGTAGATGTATCGCCTTACTGCGACTGCCACGCCGAAAACGATGCGCCGGTTGTGCCGGATATCGGCATGCTGGCTTCGTTTGACCCCGTTGCATTGGACCAGGCCTGCGCCGATTTAGTAAACGCCGCACCGGTAATGCAAAACTCCATTTTGGCAGAGCATATTGCCGCCGACCCGGAAGAAGCAGCCAGGCATGACCATTTCCATAACATTACTCCGGAATCGGAATGGAAGGCCTGCCTTGAGCATGCAGAAAAAATCGGCATGGGTACGCGCAGTTACGAACTTATTACAGTAAAATAACCACGCAAAATAAAAAGAGAAGCATATCATAACAGATGTGCTTCTCTTTTGCCGTTTTATGGTTAATCTTCGTTATGTATTTTGCCGTAAGCCAGCAGTACCGTTCCCTGCGGTGCGGAAAGCGCCGGGCATACATACAGTACAATGCCGCTTTGCTTTGCGTAATAGGTTGTTAACGTTTCGCCGAATAAATCGGTTGTGCGGCCGAGAATCTGCCCTTCTTCCACAAAATCGCCGCTGTGGATATGATGAAGCCAGCAGCCTGTTTCCTGCGCTTCAAGGTAAATAATATCCGTTACATCACGCGGTATATAGCGCCTCGGTTTTACCGGCTCGTTAAGAATGCCCAGCTTGCGCATAATATTTTTCAGGTCGGACTTATATTCTTCTATGTCTTCATGCAGGCACAGCCCTGCGCCGCCGCGCTCAATTAAAAGCGAAGGCAGGCCGGTGGAAGCAGCGTAGTTATAGGCGCCGCCTGTTGCCATTGAACGCACCATATATTCCACGTTCAATACCTTGGCAACGCTGCGGGCTTTTGCCGCCAGTTCCTCTGTCGGCTGGCCGGGATAATAAACATAGGGGTGCAGGCTTTCGTGAATATCGCCGCTGTGCAGGTCAACATAAAAATCTGCCAGAGGGAAGAAGCTGCTGCTGATTAAACCGGCGGTTTTTTCGGATAAAGTGCCGTCGGGATTGCCGGGAAACATGCGGTTTAAGTTTTTGCCGTCCTCCGGCACTATAAATTCGCGGCGTGCCCAGAAGCCCTGTATATTAACGGGATGAAGCATTATCAGGCTGCCGTGAATTTCCTGCGGGTCAAGGCTGCGGCCAAGCTCCATGGCGGCGGCAATGCCGGGGTATTCACCGCCGTGAATGCCTGCCGTTACCAGAAGGGTGGGGCCGTCGAAAGCGCCGTTTATAATTGTTAATGGTATTTCTATTTCAGTGCCGGGTACAGGCAGCATGGTGCGCAGCTTGCTGCCGCGGCAGATTGTAAGGCCACATACGGATAAAGTATCGGACACAAAATCAGCTCCTTTTTAGTAATTGTTAAATGCTTTATTCATTATAACATTAATAATAATTTACTGCAAATAAATATCAATTAAAATATTGTCACTAATAAAATGATATACCCATAGGGGTATGGCTAAAGTAAAAATTTGCCGGGTTGGCGCAGCTTTTATATTTAAGCTGTAAAATCAAATGCAAAATAATAGCCAAATGTAATTTGTTGGCGCACATATAATTGACTAAACATACAAAAACTATTATAATATGTTAAAAGAGGCAAAGGAGCCGTAACCGGTTTCCTGTGCCTCTTTTGTTTTATATGTTCAGAAAGCTGCTGATGAAATTTTAGAGTGGGGGGATTTGTAATGCAGGAGCTTATAGCTCATCAGGAAACTATTAACCGCCAGCTGGCGCGTTACGGCGTTAAGTTTGGCATTTATAAAAACGGCGAATTTAAAGAACGCCTTTTCCCGTTCGACCCGTTGCCGCGCGTTATTCCGGCGGCGGAGTTTGCCGTGCTTGATAAAGGGCTTTGCCAACGCGTAATGGCGCTGAACATGTTTTTAAAAGACCTTTACGGCGATAAAAAAATTATCCGCGATGGCGTAGTACCGGAGGATTTTGCCTTTGCAGGCTCCGGCTACCTGCCGGCTTGCGAAGGGTTTACGCCGCCGAAAGGAATTTACAGCCATATTTCCGGCATCGACCTGGTGGAAGGCAGGGACGGCAGCTGGTTTGTGCTGGAGGATAACCTGCGTATACCGTCAGGCGCATCTTATCCTTTAATTGCGCGCAGGCTGTGCCGCAGGTGCAGCCCGGAATCGTTCCGCCAGCATAATATTGTGGATAACCGCAATTACGGCGCACTTTTGCGCGGGGTGATGGACAACGTAAACACCGGCGGCATTAATGTCATCTTTACGCCGGGGCGCTATAACGCAGCTTATTTTGAACACAGTTATCTGGCGGAACTGAGCGGTGCGGTGCTTGCCGAAAGCGGCGACCTGTTTGTTGAAGATAACAAGGTTTATTACCGCAGCGAAAAAGGGGAGGAGCGCGTCGGCGCAATTTACCGCCGCATCAGCGATGAATATCTTGACCCGACAACCTTTTTGCCCGAAAGCCTTATCGGCATACCCGGCGTAATGGGTGCTTACATGGCAGGCAATGTAGCAATAATAAACGCTCCCGGCAACGGTGCGGCAGATGACAAGGGCATTTACTACTTTGTGCCTAAAATGGTGCGTTATTACCTTGGCGAAGAACCGGTGCTGCACAATGCGCCGACCTACCTGCCGTTTTATAAGGAAGATTTGGACTACACGCTGGCAAACCTTAACAAGCTTGTTGTTAAGGATGTTGCCGAAGCGGGTGGTTACGGCGTGGTGTTTGGGCGTGAGCTGACGCAGGAAAAATTAGCGGAGCTTGCAGGCATGATTAAACGCGAACCGCGCCGCTTTATAGCGCAGGAGGTTATAGATTTTAAGGACCTGCCGGTGATGGAAAACGGCGTGCAGGCAGAGCGCAAGGCCGACCTGCGTGCGTTTGTGCTGACGGGTGCGGAAACGAAGGTATGGCCCAGCGGGCTGACACGTTTCAGCCGCGAGCCGGACAGTTTTGTTGTTAACAGTTCGCAGGGAGGAGGCTTTAAGGATACATGGGTACTATCGGATTAAGCAGGACGAACCGCCTGTTCTGGCTGGGGCGTTATCTGGAAAGAGTTTACACAACTTTAAAAGCGACGCGCGGTATGTTTGATGCGGAAACGGACGGCGCGGAAGCCGATTACAAGGATTACTGCCGCCGCATGGGCATTGCCTGCCATTATGAAAACACGGCCGCCTTTATCCGCAGCTACTATTTTGATGCGGAAAACGCAGATTCCGTCGCCGCGTCACTGGCACATGCTTATGATAATGCCATTGTACTGCGCGAAACGCTTTCCAGCGATACGCTGGCTTATGTGCAGATGGCTGTAACGGCAATGGAGCTTGCCGCAGAAAGCAGCGGGCCCGCTGTAGAGTTGCAATGGGTTCTAGACGACATTATGGCGTTCCGCGGTTCGTGCGAGGAAAATATCGAAGAAGAAATTAACCGCAATATTATAAAATCGGGAGCAAGCCTTGAACGTGTGGATATTTTTCTGCGGCTCGGATATCCGCAGGAGCAGTGCCTGAAAGAAGTGCGGCACCTTGCCAGCCGTTTAAAAAAGGCGCAGCTTACCGTAAACGAAAACAATATGCAGTTTTTGCTTAACTCCCTGGCAGGCAGCCCGGAAAACCTGCCGCCTGCGCCGGTGCTTACAGCGGCGGCAGAAGGGCTGCTTGTAAATATCTGACTGATGGGTGATACTGATGAAACGCCTGCGTTTTGCTTTTATAACCACTGTGCAGTATTCGCAGCCTGTGCATGGGCATCAGCTGGCACTGCGCTGCGTGCCGTTAAATGATGCCGGGCAGCTTTTGGAAACTTATACCGTTAAAATAATGCCCGGCAGGCTGCCTGCGCCGCAAAAGGACGGCTTTGGCAATACCGTGTTCTGGTGCAGTATCGGCAGTGAGCATGATGTTCTGCGTTACGGCAGCAGGGGCATTGCCCGTGTGGAAGAACCGGGGCAGCCCTCGCCGCCGCCTAATCCGTGCCTGCGCTTTCCCGGCCTGCGCACAAAACACGGAAGAATATTAATGCAGGTTTATTCTGCCATGGCGCGCGGCAAAACGCTTGCCGCGCTGGACGCGCTTTGCCACGCCGTACACAGCCTTTTGCGCTATCAGCCCGGGGCAACAGGCATTTATACTACGGCCGAGGAAGCCCTGGCGGGCGGGCGCGGCGTGTGCCAGGATTACGCGCATGTTTTTATAGCGCTGGCGCGGCTTGCGGGCTGGCATGCACGCTACTGCATGGGGCTTACCGTTGGCGAGGGGGCAACCCATGCCTGGGCAGAAATTTATTATGAAGGTGCATGGCATGGCTTCGACCCGACGCGCGACTGCCGTACGGATGCAAGCTACCTGCGTTTTGCCACAGGGCGCGATGCTGCCGACTGCCCGGTGGAGCAGGGAACCTTTTACGGCCTTGCGGACCAGACGCAGACCGTTTTTATGCGCGTAAAAGAAATTTAAGGCAGCATGCCGCTGCTTTTTAACATAGATACCGAAAGAGGTGCAGCTAAATGGACATAACTGTTGCCGGCCTTGGCCTTGCCGTGCACGAGCGACTGGAACTGCATAAAAACAGAATAACGCCGCTGCCGGGGAAGGACGGGGGCAAACGTATTTCAGTTGTTACAGGCATACACGGCGACGAGCTTGAGGGGCAGTATGCGGCGTGGCTTTTAAACCGCCGCCTTATGGAACACCCAGAATATTTGCACGCTACCGTCGATATTTATCCCGCCGTCAATCCGCTGGGCATTAACACAATTCAGCGCAGCATACCTCTGTTTGACGTTGATTTAAACAGAATCTTTCCGGGGGAAAACGGCGGCCCGGCGGCAGAATATTTTGCAAATGAAATAATTAATGACGTTAAGGGGTCGGATATTGCTGTTGATATTCACGCCTCTAATATTTTTCTGCGTGAAATGCCGCAGGTGCGTATTTCCGAAGAAACGGCAGATGCACTGGTGCCGCTGGCACGGCTTTTAAATGTGGATTTTGTTTGGATTTATCCGGCTGCCACCGTGCTGCAAAGCACTTTTGCGTGCAGTATGAACTCTATTGGTACGCGCTGCCTGGTTGTGGAAATGGGCGTGGGCATGCGCCTTACGCCTGCTTACGGTGAGCAGCTTACCGAAGGAATTTTGAATTTGATGCGCAGCGAGGGCATGTGGGACGGAAAAACGCATTGTACCCATACGCCTCTTATCAGCCGTGACGAAGTGGCCTTTGTAAACGCCGGCGCCGCCGGTATTTTTATGGCGCAGGCACAGCACGGCAGTTCTGTAAAAAAAGGGCAGCTGCTTGGCATTATTGCCGACCCGCTGACGGGGAATATTAACGAGCGCGTTACTGCGCCTGAGGATGGACTGCTGTTTACCCTGCGCGAATATCCGGTTGTTTATCCGGGCAGCCTGCTGGCGCGCATCGTAACGGGAGGCAACAGAGAATGAAACGCGAGATTTTATATACAATGAAAATGCCTTACCGGCAGGACTTTCTGCTGGAAGGCTTCCGCTTTGGCGAAGGTGAAAAATCCTGCGCCGTTGTTGGCGGCATACGCGGCGACGAGGTACAGCAAATGTATACCTGTGCGCGGCTTGTAAAAGCGCTGGCGGAAATAGAGCAGCGCGGAAATTTGCTGCCGGGGCACGAAATACTCGTCATTCCCTGTGCCAACCGTTTTTCCATGAACGTCGGCAAACGCTTCTGGCCGATGGATGGCAGCGACATTAACAGAATGTTTCCGGGGTACGATTTGGGTGAAACCACGCAGCGCATAGCGGCAGGGCTTTTTGAGGCTGTTAAGGATTACCGCTGCGGCATCCATATGGCAAGCTTTTACCTGCCCGGCAAATTTGTGCCGCACGCCCGCATTGTTAATACAGGTTACCAAAGCCCGGCGCTGGGCAGCATGTTCGGGCTGCCGTATATTGTAACGCGCGAGCCGAAGCCCATAGACACAACAACGCTGAACTATAACTGGCAGATATGGGACAGCGCCGCCTTTAACATTTATACGCAGGAAACCTCGCGCCTTGATGATGACAGCGCCGCAAACGCGGTGGACGCCGTACTGCGTTATTTAAGCCGTGTCGGTGCGGTAAAATACACTTGTTACAGCGGCTATCTTTCCACCGTCATCAGCGAAAGCGAGCTTATTAACGTACTTACACCGGCAGGCGGCATTTTTAAAGCGTTAAAAGCTCCGGGCGAAGAAGTACGCAGGGGCGAGGTTATAGGGCAGATTATTGACCCCTTTACGGCGGAAATAACACACGAAATAACCGCTGCCGCCAAGAGCATGGTATTTTTTGCCATGGAAAAGCCGCTGGTGCTGGAGCACGAAATTGCTTTTAAATTAGTGTGCCGCAAAAACGGCTGAAAACGGTAATTAAAAGCTATTAACAATAAATGAACAGCAAATAAAAAAACAGCCTTTAGGGTGTGCCGGTAACGGCACTGCCTTAAAGGCTGCTTAATTTTAAGTTGTTTTAATCTTTTTTCAAGTCCGCAAATTTGGCGGCCATGGTGGGGTTGTTGCGCGTTAAGCGCTTAATGGAAAGGTCTTCCGCTTTATTGTTGGCAAGGCGCAGATTGTTTTCGGAAGATAAAAGCGCGTCCTTGGTTTTTTGCAGATGGTCAATCGTTTTGTCAATTTCTTCAATGGCTTTTTTAAATTTTTCGCTGGCAAGGCGGTAATTGCGCGAAAATTTATCTTTAAATTCATTCAAATCGTTTTCAAAATTGGAAATATCAATGTTTTGCGTTTTAATAACGCTTAATTCCTTGCGGTATTGCAGTGAATTTTGTGCTGCGTTGCGCAGCAGCGTGATAATGGGAATAAAAAACTGCGGGCGGATAACGTACATTTTGGGGTAGCGGTAAGAAACATCGACGATGCCGGTGTTGTACAGCTCGCTTTCCGATTCAAGCATGGAAACAAGCACGGCGTACTCGCAGTTTTTTTCACGGCGGTCTTTATCAAGTTCCTTAAAAAAGTCCTCGTTTTTCTTTTTGGTGGAAGTGGCGTCCATTTCGTTTTTCATTTCAAACATAATGGAAATAAACTCCGTTCCGTCCTCGTCCGCTTCGCGGTAAATATAATCGCCCTTGCTGCCGGTGCGCGCGTCGTTGTCTTTTTCAAAATACGCGTTGGCAAAGCCGGTCATTCTTAATTTGTTAAACTCTATTTCACAGTGCTGCTCCAGGCTTTCACCAACCATTTTTGTAGACTGGCGCAGTTTAAAATCTTTATAGCGCTCAATTTCTTCATCTTTAAATTTAAGTTTTTCTTCATACTGGGTAATTAAAGTCTGTTCGCGCAGTTCGCTTTCTTTTTTGCCGTTTTCAATGGCGGAGGTAAGCTGCAAAATGCTTTGCTCCTTGTCGTTAAGCTCCTGCTGTTTTTCGTTAACTACTTTGGCAATGGCAAGTTCAATTTCCTGTTTGCCTGCGTTTAAGCGCGCCGTAAGCCCGGCAATCAGCTGGTCCTTCTGCGCCAGCTCCAGTTCTTTTTTATTAAGCGCGTCCTGCAAAGATGCGGCCTGCGACATTTTCTGCATATTCAGCTGGCTTTTTAAATCATTAATTTCCATTGCTTTTTTGGCAAGCGCAACATCATACGCTTTGGCGGTTGCGGTTTTGGCAAGCTCTACCGAAGCGTTTTTTTCTTTCTCAAACTGTTCCAGGCGCTCGTGAATTTCCCTGTGGAATTCCTCGTCCCTTACCTGTTTTACAATGGCGGCGTAGCCGGTTTCGTCAACCTGAAATACCTCGCCGCATTTGGGGCATTTTATTTCCTGCATCTATTGCTTCTCCTTATTTGTAATTTAATTTTATAATTTTATTTGCCGCTTGCAGGCCGCAGTCATAGCCGTGGTCGTACAGCGCTAAAAGTTTTTCCTTGTCAAGGTCAAGCCGGTCAATCGTCAGCGGCTGCTGCGGGCGTATAATAACGGCCTTGCCTTCCTGTTCAAGTTTCTCAACGGCTTCTATTTGTTTATTGTAATTTTGCGGGCGTTCTGCCAAAATCTGCTGCAAAAGCGGGTAATGCTTGTACCACAGCTTAACCAGCGCAGACGGAACGGTGCTGCTTTTGCGGTAGCCCTTATTGCGCGTCAGCACAATTACAAACTTATCGTAGCCTGCCCTTTGTCCGCGGTCAAACGGAATGGGGTCTGTCAGTGCGCCGTCCAGCAGGCGGCGTTTATCAAAATGCACAATGGGCGCCAGAAACGGCAGCGATGCCGAAGCGCGCACCGGCGTAAAATTCCTGCCCATATCCATCTGCGTGTACCATACCGATTCGCCCGTGCCGCAGTCCGTTGTGCCAACCTCCAGCCTGCCGGGATATTTATAAAACGCATCATAATCAAATGGAATTAAATGACGGGGAATATCGTTTAAAATAAAATCGAACCCGAACAGTGAGCGTGTGCGCAGCCAGTTTTTTACGCTGCAGTAACGGTCATCGCCTACATAATCTTCAATAATCCGCCTGGTGCGGCCCTTTTGCCCCGACATATACGAAAGTATATTGCAGGCTCCCGCCGATACCCCGGCAATATGCGGGAAAACCAGTTCTTTTTCCAGAAAAGCGTCAAAAACACCGGCCGAAAACATGCCGCGCATGCCTCCTCCTTCCAGTATCAGGCTGAGATTGGACAGTAGCATAAGGCACCTCCGTTAAACTTGCTGCTGATTTTTATTATAACATTTTACAGGCGAAGGGCATATAAGTTTGTTTATTTTTTGTGCGGGCAGAGTTATAATAAAAACGTAAGCCAAAACAAACCGGCTTACGGAAGGAGTATAAAAAACAATGTCTGCTGTACTTGATTATTTAAAAGAAAGCGGCGTATTTTATCTTTCGACAATGGACGGCAATCAGCCGCGTGTACGTCCGTTTGGCGCTGTGTGCGAATTTGAAGGCAAATTGTATTTTGTTACCGCAAAAACCAAAAACGTTTACAAACAGCTTTTGGAAAATCCGCGCGTGGAAATTTCTGCCATGAAAGGGCAGGACAGCTGGATTCGCCTTGACGGTGAGGTAAAAATGGACGACCGCCGCGAAGCGCGCGCTGCCATGCTGGAAGCCGTGCCGGTTTTGAAAAATATGTATAATGCCGATGACGGCGTTATGACGGTTTTTTATCTTGATAACATTAAAGCAACGGAATATTCCTTTACCAGCGAACCCAAAGAATTGGCATAACCGGGAATTTTTAAGGGGCGGCCTTTTTACAGGGCCGTCTTTTTTTGACGTTTTTTACAGGAAACAGCAGACAGCTTTTGTTATAATATTTTGTTAAGGAGGGAGTGCCGTGGATAAAACAAGAGGCCACGCAGCGGCAATTATAACCATTTTTGTGTGGGGCGTTACGTTTATTTCAACAAAAATATTGCTTACAGGCTTTTTGCCGGTAGAAATTCTGTTCTGCCGTTTTGTTATAGGCTATCTGGCTCTGTTTGCCATTTGCCCGCGGCTGCTGCCTTATGGCGGCCTGCGGCAGGAGGCTTATTTTATTGCATCTGGGCTTACCGGCATTTGCCTTTATTATTTGCTGGAAAACATAGCCCTTACTTATACGCTGGCTTCCAATGTCGGTGTGCTGCTCTGCACGGCTCCGTTTTTTACGGCACTGGCAGGTTTTGCGGCTTCGCGCGGTAAGGAACGCCCGCACCGGCGTTTTATTTTTGGTTTCGTCCTTGCCATGGCAGGCATTTACCTCATCAGCACTGCCGAAAGCGGTATGCAGTTTAACCTTACCGGCGATATTTTAGCGTTAAGCGCTGCCGCCGTGTGGGCGCTTTACGCCGTGCTGACGCGCAAAATAACAACCTTCGGCTACAACACCATTTTAATTACGCGGCATATCTTTTTTTACGGGCTGCTGTTTATGCTGCCTGCTTTATATATCTTCGGCTTTACGCCGGATTTAACACGCTTTTACAACCCGGCATATTTGTTTAATATTTTGTTTTTGGGGCTGGGCGCATCTGCCATGTGCTTTGTAACGTGGAACTATGCTGTTAAAGTGCTGGGCGCCGTTAAAACGAGCGCTTATATTTATGCCGTGCCGGTGCTGACAGTTGCTTCGGCGGTAATTGTTTTAAACGAGCCTGTAACGGCAAAAATGCTGGCGGGCGGCGTGCTGATTATACTGGGGCTTTTGCTCTCGCAAAAAGCGTAAAACAAAATTTTTATAATGCGGCATTGCTTACAACGCATAAAAAAACCTGCCTTCGTTATACAGTACATATGACGAAGGCAGGTTTTGTTTATGTAAGTCTTTTAACATTTATCAAACAGTGAGCTTTGTCCGCACTGCAAACTGCGTGCGGAATAATCCGCAAGGGGAATAAAGGTAAGGCGCTTATTTTCGGGGAACAGGTAAAAACCTGTGTACTGGTAGCCGCTGTGCTGCGTAAGCGTAAGGCGCAGCAGGCAGGGCACATTGCTGTTGGTGCATTTAAACTGCATATAGCGGGTGTTAAGCCCCTGAAAGGTTTTGTATTCGCCTGCTTCCGTAAGCACAAGGTTTTGCAGCTGAGGCGGCAGGTTTAAAGCTTCGGTATTTACCTGCCGGTAGCTGTACTGCGGCGGCGCTTCAAATTCGGTTATTTCAATAATTTCTTCGCCTTTTTCCTTAAGGTGGCGCGTTACCGGTGCAGGCGGCGCCATCAGCTGTTTGCCTGCCAGCGCGTCTTTAAACACGGCCGCTTTGCCGTCCGGCAGGGAGGCGTTAAACATCATTGCCGTTGCGTCATCCGCACCGCGGGTAATCATCGGGCCTTCTGCGGGCAGCCCTGCCAGCAAATCCGCGCCGAAGGCCGTGGGTATTGCCAGGCTGTAAGACGGGGCCGTTTTATTAACATAGTAGGTAAAATCTGCCGGTTTGGTTAAATACCAGTTTTCTTTGGCAGGTTCTATTTTTACCGTGCGGCGTACAACGCGCGGCTGTTTAACCTGCTGCTGTACGGTGTTTTTGGTCTTTTCGGTGTCAGTTTCAGCGGTTTTTATATTTGCCGGTGTTTTTACGGCAGCTTCCTGCTCAGGTGCTGGGCTGTTTGGCGCAGTTGTATTACTGCTTTCGGGTTCCGGGCTTTGGGCGTTCTGCTGTTCCGTTCCGGCGGGGTTTTCCGCTGGCGGGTTATTCAGTTTTGCCGTTGCTTCTGCCAGTAAATCCGGCGTAATTGTGTTTGGCGTCTGCGGCATTGCAGCGTGCGCAGCACCGGCTGCAAACAGGCAGATTGCCAAAGCGGCAATAGTTTTTTTCATGGCTTACTCCTTCAGCGCGCTTTGTATAATACCGCCGCCAACAATAAATTCACCGTTATAAAATACAACGGCCTGCCCCGGCGTAACGGCGCGCATGGGTTCATCAAAGGTAATTTTTACGTATTCGCCGCAGGGTTCAATGGCTGCCGGTACGTCCTGCTGGCGGTAGCGTGTTTTGGCGGTTACGCGCAGCGGGCCGGTAAGGGCGGCTTCGGTAATAAAATTACAGTTTTTGGCAAGCAGCCCGCGGCTGAACAAAGCTTCTGCCGGGCCTACCGTAACATTTCCGGAAGCGGTGTCTTTTTCTATTACATATAAGGGGTAATCGTAGGCAATGCCAAGGCCTTTGCGCTGGCCGATGGTGTAATTTACAAGCCCTTTGTGGCGGCCGAGAACCTGCCCGTTAAGATGCACGAAATTACCGGCGGTACCGGAAGTTTTGCCGATGCGCCCGATTAAACCGGCATAATCGCCGTCAGGCACAAAGCAGATATCCTGGCTGTCCGGCTTTTGGGCGGTAACAAGGCCTGCTTCGGCGGCAAGCCTGCGTATTTCGTCTTTGCTTACGCCGCCAAGGGGCAGCAGCACGTGCGAAAGCTGCTCCTGTGAGAGCGAAAACAGCATGTAGCTCTGGTCCTTACGGTGGTCCTCGCCGCGTGCCAAAAGCCAGCGGCTCTTTGCGTTATCGTAAACTATGCGGGCATAATGTCCTGTTGCCAGGTAGTCGCAGCCGAGCTCCCTGGCGTAATCCAACAGTGCGCCGAACTTTATATATTTGTTGCAGTCCACGCAGGGGTTGGGCGTGCTGCCGCAGCGGTATTCGCTGGCAAAGTGCTGTATAACGTGCCTGTTAAAGCAGGCTCTTAAATCAACAACTTTGTGCTCAATACCAAGTTTCTGCGCTACGGCCTGTGCGTCTTTAATGTCGCGGTCAATATTAAGCGGCGCATCCGGCAGGCCGATGTCGCAGCCGTTAAACATACGCGCCGTAACGCCAATAACTTCGTAACCCTGCTCTAAAAGCAGCATTGCCGCGGCAGAACTGTCTACGCCGCCGCTCATGGCGGCAAGTACTTTTTTCTTCATGTTATTCCTTCGGCGGCAGTGCTGCGCAGATTTCGTTTATTTTGGCTTCGTCAACGCGCATGGCTTCAATGGTTTTTTCAAACAGCTCGTCAAGCGTCCAGTCAAGCATTTCGGCGCCCTGCGCAATTACCTCGCGGTGGCAGCCTGCCGCAAATTTTTTATCTTTAAATTTCTTTTTAATGGATTTTACTTCCATGTCGCTTACGCTTTTGGAAGGGCGCATTAAGGCGGCCGCGCCGATAAGACCGGTAAGCTCGTCGGCAGCAAACAGAACTTTTTCCATCTGGTGCTCCGGTTTAACATCGCACACAAGGCCGTAGCCGTGGCTGGCGGTGGCGTGGATGAGTTTTTCGTCTATTCCGCGTTCACGCATAATTTCCTGCGATTTAATGCAGTGCTGTTCCGGGTACATTTCAAAATCAAGGTCGTGCAGAAGTCCGGCCAGTGCCCAGAAATCTGCTTCATCGCCGTAGCCGAGCTCATTGGCGTACCAGCGCATAACTCCTTCCACTGTCAGCGCGTGGCGCAGATGAAACGGGTCTTTGTTATATTCTTTTACTAATTCCCAGGCTTCTTCACGTGTTAAATTTGCCATAAAAAATCCCTCCTGATTATTATAAAGCATGGTTAAAGCACCTTTTATTTACAGCAGCATTTTTCTTCCTGCCATTTCAGTAAATCCGCCAGCGTAATATTATCTACAACATTATTGATGGCTTCGCCTATGCGCCGCCATACTTCTGTTGTAACGCAGTCATCAAGGCGCGGGCAGAGTGCCGGATGCACGGAAGCCGCGCAGGCTACCGGGGCAAGGTCGCCTTCAAGCACGCGCAGTATTTCCCCAACGGTGCATTCTGACGGCGCTTTGGTAAGTTTATAGCCGCCCTGCGCGCCGCGGGCGCTTTGTACAAGCCCGGCCTTGCTCAAACGGCCGATAATCTGTTCCAGATATTTATCGGATATATCCTGCCGCAGGGAAATTTCTTTAACCGGCGTATATTCATGCTGGCTGTTGGCTGCTAAATCGAGCATCAGGCGCAGCGCGTAACGTCCTTTGGTAGATATTTTCATGCTGAACTCCTTTCATATAAAGTATTTTACTACTAATTAAGTAGGGATTCAACAAAAATTTAAAGGGCGGCATTTTGCCGGAGCAAAATTAAAAATTTTAACGGTTTTTTTATATTGTTATGTGTGTTAAAATAAAAGCATAAATTTTATTTTTAAAATTCTACTCCGGAGGAATTGTAATTATGGAAAACAAAGAAAAGATGGATATTGAGAAGGAATTTCAACACTATCTTGAAATTTTCAAGCATGATAAAGAACTTGGCAAAGCCCTGAGCCTTGTGTCTTTCCCGGCACTGTTCAACGATAAGTTTTTGCAGGAAAACAGCAAGTTTACTTCCATGAACGATTTAATAATCCGCAGCGGTTTCGGCATTATGAACCTGCTGGAGGTGGAAAACGTAAACCAGGAAAAATGGAACGCTTATATTGCTAAAAACAGCAACTGTACCACCTGGTTTGAATTTGGCAAGCTTGCCATGATTGAATGGATGAAAGCCAAACTGGAGGAAGTTAAAAACGCTGCAAATTGAAAAATAATGTTTTAAAAGGAAGTGAGGCCGCGTGGATATTGTACTGCATGCGTTTGAAGGCGTTTTTACCGTCAGCCTGATGGTATTGGCCGGGTATTACCTTGGCAGCCACCACTGGTTTTCGGAAGAAAGCCTGAACCTGATTTCCAAACTGATAACTAAAATCTGCCTGCCGCTGTATATGATTGTAAATTTAACGGAAACGCTTACGCACGATACGGTTATACAAATGAGCAGCGGTCTTCCGGTAGCGGTTTCGTCGATGATAATCTGTTTTATCATCGGGCAGCTTGCCGTGCGCGTTGCCAAAATACCCAAAGGGCGGCGCGGTGTTCTGGCGGCGGTGTTTTTTGTAACCAATACCATTTTAATTGGCCTGCCGCTTTCCACCGAACTGTTTGGTACAAAGTGCATACCGTTTGTACTGGTTTATTATATGGCGAACACAGTGGTGTTCTGGGTTGTGGCGGCTCATATTATTGCCGTTGACGGAACGGAAAACGTACCGCCGCTTTTTAGCGTGCAGACGCTGAAGCACATTGTTAACCCGCCGCTGGCAGGCTTTGCCATTGGCTTTACCTTGGTAATGCTTGAACTGCACTTGCCGCATCCGCTGCTTGTTTCGTTTAAATACATGGGCAATATGACAACGCCGCTGGCCATGCTTTTTATAGGCGCCGTTGTAAGCAATGCGGACTGGAGCAAAATCCATTTTGACCGGCAGATTTTACTTGCCCTGTTCGGGCGTTTTGTAGTTTGCCCGCTGGGAATTATTTTAATGGCGCCGGTAATTGGCATACCGCCGCTTATGACGCAGGTGTTTACCATTCAGGCTGCCATGCCTGCACCTTCCGTACTGCCTGTGCTTGCCAAAAACTATGGGGCCGATTACGAATATGCCGCTACCCTTACGGTTGTTACAACGGTTTTGGCTGTTGTTGTAATGCCGTTTTATATGTGGGTTGTTTCTTAATTTGTTTGCAGCATAAACTAAAAATACGAACAAATTTTCATAAATATGCTTGACAAAATGCGCTGTTCGTTTTATTATAACTATAACGAACAAACGTTTTGAAAGGCAGTTGATTGTTTATGAAAAAGCTGACGGCAATAGTAATGGCAGTCTTTTTATTATACAGCGGTTACGTGTTCGGCACAGTATCCGCAGCAGATGAAATTTACACTACGCGCACGGTGACCGTGTACAGCGGCGATACTATGTGGGATATTGCTTCCCGCTGGGCGGAAGATGACGAAGATGTGCGCGCCGTTATTTACCGTATCTGCGAGGCAAACGGTTTGCAGAATACCGATTTGCAGCCGGGACAGAAGATTATGGTGCCGGTGCGTGTGCATGCCGGTGAGGGCGTAATGCTGGCGGAAGCAACGAACGGAAATTTATAAAATACGAACAAAATAAAAGCAGGCCTGGTGATTTTAAAATCATTAAGCCTGCTTATTTTTTTTGCTGTAAATAAAGCGTTTTATTTGTTTTCCGGCTTCCATTTGCCGCTGAGCACTTTAAGGTAGTTTACTTTGTCGGTAGCGCCTTCCGTACTTATTAAAAGCACGCGCGAGTTTTCATCGAGCCCAAGTTCATTGCGCAGCTGTGCAAGCTCTGGGCCCTGCATCAGTGCTGCCAGAACTCCGGCGGTTACCGCACCCGATTCGCCCGAAACAATGCGCGCATCGCCGCTTTGCGGCATACCTAAAAGCCGCATGCCGCTGGCTGCATAGTCATCGCTGCATGCAATAAAGGCACTGGCAAAATTGTTGATTATATTCCAGCTTATGGTGCAGGGTTCGCCGCAGCAAAGCCCGGCCATCATGCTGTTCATTCTGCCGGTTACTTTATGCAGAGTGCCGTCGTTTGCCGCTGCCGTTTTATACAGGCAGGCGGCTTTGTCCGGTTCGCAGATAACGGCAACAGGCAGGTTGTTCTGCCAAAGCGCTGCAAAATAGCCGAGCACCGCGCCTGCCATGCTGCCTACACCGGCCTGCAAAAACAAGTGCGTCGGCGTTATGCCGTTCAGCTGAGCAGTAATTTCCTGCGCCATGGTGGTATAGCCCTGCATAATCCAAGTGGGTATTTCTTCGTAGCCGCTCCAGGCGGTATCCTGCACAAGCACCCAGCCGTGCTTGCGGCTCATGGCATAGGCAAGGCGCACGGCGCCGTCATAGTTAAATTTTGTAATTTCCGCCTCTGCACCCAGAGCGCGGATGTTGTTAAGCCGTTCCTGGCTTGAGCCTTCAGGCAGGTAAACAACTGCTTTATGCCCCAGAAGTTTGGCAGCCCAGGCTACGCCGCGCCCGTGATTGCCGTCCGTTGCCGTTACGAAGGTTACGGTGCCGAGTTTGGCTTTGGCTTCTTCGCTGCACAAAACATTAAAACTGTTTCTGTCAACGGGTATATTTAATTTGCCGCATAAATATCTGGCAATGGCGTAACTGCCGCCCAGCGCTTTAAAGGCGTTCAGCCCAAAGCGTGCCGATTCGTCCTTAACAAAAATCTGCCCAACGCCGAGCTGTTTTGCAAGATTAGGCAGGCTTACAAGCGGCGTTTGAGCATAACCTGTAATGCCGCTGTGAAATTCAAGTACGGCCCGCATAGCTTCCGGCTGCACGAATTTGAGGCTGCCGGTATTTTTATTTCCTTCATGAAGTACATATTGCAGATTGGCCATAAAACTGTTCTCCTGTACTAAAACGGCACAGCCTAAAGCTGTGCCGCAGTTAATTATTCAGTTTATGAACTTTTTAAAACAGTTCTTTTAAAATCATGGTTTGTTCGCGGTCGGGGCCTACGGAAACAATGCCTACTTCAACGCCTGCTACTTCGCTCATGCGTTTTAAGTATTTTTTGCAGTTTTCCGGCAGGTCTTCGTATTTGCGTACGCCGCTGATATCGGTCATCCAGCCTTCAAATTCTTCGTAAACAGGTTCAACCTGTGCCAAAACTTTCAGGCTTGCCGGGATTTGTTTGATTTCTTCGCCGTTATATTTGTAGCCTACGCACATTTTAATTACGGGCATTTCGTCAAGAATGTCAAGGCGGGTTACTGCCAGGCAGTCAAGGCTGTTTACGCGCGCGCTGTATTTCAGCATAAAGGCGTCAAGCCAGCCGCAGCGGCGCGGGCGTCCGGTAACGGTGCCGTATTCATGGCCGCGTTCACGCAGGGCATTGCCGTCAGCGTCAAACAGTTCGCATACAAACGGGCCTTCGCCAACACGGGTGGTGTATGCCTTAACAACGCCAACCACATGGTTGATGCACAGCGGGCCTACGCCGCTGCCGGTTGCCGCATTGGCAGCAGTCGGGTTGGAGCTTGTTACATACGGATAGGTGCCGTGGTCAATATCAAGGAAGGTAGCCTGTGCGCCTTCGAACAATACGTTTTTGCCTGCTTCAAAAACTTCGCCAAGCACAACGCCGGTATCGCAAACATGCGGGCGGAGTTCTTCGGCATAAGCCAGGTATTCTTTCAGCACGCTGTCATAGTCAAACGGTTCGCCGCCGTAAATTTTGGTAATAATTTCATTTTTGGCAGCCAGGTTTACACGCAGCTTGTCAGCAAAAGTATCGGGTTCCATCAAATCGCAGATGCGGATGCCGGTACGGGCTACTTTATCCATGTAGCAGGGGCCGATGCCGCCTTTGGTAGTGCCGATTTTGTGTTCGCCGAGCGCAGCTTCCTGCAGTTCGTCCAATTTTGCATGGTAAGGCATAACAACGTGGGCGCGGTCGGAAATCAAAAGATTGCTGCAGTCAATGCCCTGGGCTTTCATGCCTGCAATTTCCTGAAGTACAACTGCGGGGTTAATAACTACGCCGTTGCCGAGGATATTGATTTTATCTTTGTACAGTACGCCGGAGGGCAAAAGACGCAGTTTATAGGCAACATCGTCTACAACAACGGTGTGCCCTGCGTTGGAGCCGCCGGAATAACGTACAACAGCGTTTGCTTTCTGAGCCAGGTAATCAACAATCTTGCCTTTGCCTTCATCGCCCCACTGGGCGCCGATAACTACAACAGATGACATAACTATCTCTCCTTATATAATCATAATCCGAAGCGCGCCATAATGAGGTCTACATTGCGCAGCATCGGCATGGGGTCAAAGCAATGCTCAATTTCTTCGTCGGTGAGGTATTTTTTTATATCCTCATCGTGTTCAACATTGGTTTTAAAGTCTGCACCTTCCAGCCAGCGGGCCATAGCGTTGCGCTGTACCCATTTGTAAGCGTCCTCGCGCAGTACGCCTTTGCTTACAAGGGCAATCAGCAGGTTCTGGCTGTAAATAAGGCCGCCGGTTTTGTTCATGTTGGCAATCATGGCATCCGGGTAAACAAGCAGTTTATCAACAATGTTGATGAATTTGCGCAGCATATGGTCCAGTGCAATGGTTGCATCCGGCAGAATAACCCTTTCTACGGAAGAATGGGAAATATCGCGTTCATGCCACAGGGTAACGTCTTCAAGGGCAGCAACGGCATAACCGCGCAGCAGCCTTGCCATACCGGAGATTTTTTCGCAGGTAATGGGGTTGCGTTTGTGCGGCATGGCAGAAGAACCCTTCTGGCCGGGCGCAAAATATTCTTCAGCTTCGCGGATATCGGTGCGCTGGAGGTTGCGGATTTCGGTTGCCATTTTTTCCAGCGAAGAGCCGATAATGGCGATGGTGGTTAAATAATCGGCGTGGCGGTCGCGCTGGATAACCTGGGTTGCCAGGCGTGCAGCCTTAATGCCGAGTTTTTCGCATACATATTCTTCAACAAACGGGTCGATGTTGGAATAAGTGCCGACAGCGCCGGAAAGCTTGCCTACGGAAATAAATTCGCGGGCCTGTTTCAGGCGTTCCATATTGCGTTCGGTTTCATCCATCCACAGCGCAAATTTCAGGCCGAAGGTCATCGGTTCGGCGTGAATGCCGTGCGTGCGGCCAATCATAACGGTGTGTTTGTGTTCGGCGGCGCGGCGTTTTAAAACTTCGTGCAGCTTTTCGAGGTGTTTCATCAAAAGGTCTGCGGACTGCTGCATCATAACGCCCATAGCGGTGTCTTTAACGTCGCTTGAGGTTAAGCCTTTATGGATGTATTTGGAAGCATCGCCCACATATTCTGCAACATTTGTTAAAAAGGCGATAATATCGTGGTTGGTAACAGCCTCAATTTCTTTAATGCGTTCAATGCGGAAATCCGCTTTGGTCTGAATGTCATGCAAAGCGTCATCAGGCACAATGCCCAGTTTGTTCATGGCTTCGCAGGCAAGAATTTCCACGCGTAGCATGGTGCGGAATTCGTTTTCAAGAGTCCAGATATTGCCCATTTCCGGATTGGTATAGCGTTCAATCATATTTTTGCCCCCCAAAGTGTTTTTTACAATAAGAAACAGGAAGCAGCCTCTTTTGTGCCCTTCCTTAACGACAAAACTTATTATCCTTTCTTATCATACCATTTATAGCATTTTACCGCAAGGCTATCCGGCTTTTTTATAAAAATATTCCTGCGGAAGATGCAAAACGGCAGTGCCAAAAATTTATGGCCGCGCCGTTTATATCAGTAAAAAGCATGCAGCGCATACAGTGCTGCCAAAAATATTAAGTTGTCAACCGTAAAAATTGCTAGGTACTGCCGCCTTAAATGCGGATACTTTGCAGCAACCTGCTTGTAGGAGATAAGGCTTGCCATGGAAGCGATAAGCGTACCGAGGCCGCCGAGGTTGGTGCCTACGATAAGCGCGGCGTAGTTACTGCTGTAACCTGAAAGCAGCATTGCCGCAGGTACGTTGCTGATAACCTGGCTGACGGCGACGCTTATTAAAACTTCGTTGCCGGCCAGAATCTGATTGATAAAACTGTGCAGGCTTCCGATATGGTTCATATTGCCGACAAAAATAAAAAAGAAAAGGAAGGTCAGCAGCAGGGAATAATCAATCTGTCGGAACAGACTTTTATTTTTGTATAAAAGTGCGGCGGCAACAATGGCTAGCAGTACCAGGTGCGGCACAAAGTGGGCCACGGTTAGCACGCACAAGGCAAATAAAACAAGGTAAAAGCAGACGGTGCGCTTGTCTTTAAGCCGTTCGGTTTTTATATCCAGCTGCAGGTGTTCTTCCGGGTAAAATACAAGCACAACTACCGTCAGCATAAAAGCGGCAAGGCCGGTATACAGCCACATCAGTTCCAAAAATTCCGGCACGCCCATGCCCGAAAGCGAAAACAGGTACAAATTCTGCGGATTGCCGATAGGCGTAAACATGCTGCCGAGGTTGGCCGCTATCGTCATCAGCGTAACGGTGCCGCAAAGTTTGTCCGTTAAATTAATCATTTCCAAAATCATAATGCCGAAAGGCACAAAGGTAATCAGCGAAACGTCATTGGTGATGAACATGCTGCTGATAAAGCATAAAAATATCAGTGTAAAAACAATGCCGCGCCTTGTTTTTACCTTAATTAATATGCGGCTGCCGATAAACTGCAAAAAGTTCTGTTCGCGCAGGCCTTCAATAATCAGCATCAGGCAGAACAGCATGATGAGCGTATTAAAATCAATATAGCGCAGATATTTAAGGCTGGGCGGCTCAATGAGGCACGAAAGCAGCGCCAGTACCAGCGAAACGCTTAAAACAACATCATTGCGCAGATAGTTTTTTATTTTTACAAGCACTTGTTAAACGCCTTTCCGTAAAAGCAAAATAAATTCTTAAACATTGTACCATATTTGCAGAAATATACAAAAGATTTTAATAAAATTTTAGCGGTTTATTTTTGTTTGCTGTGCTTTATTTGTTTACGTTTGTTGACATAATTCTTTAACAGAGTTACACTAATATCAATATATTAAAAGAAAGCAGCAATATTTAAAATGCTGTTACAAAATTTATTTTGTTTTGAAAGGGAAAGATATTATGAAGGAAAGTGTACAGGCAAAATTAATGCTCAGTGCAGCTATGGTTATTTTCGGCACGCTGGGCGTTTTTACGCGCAATATCGGTGTAACAAGCGGTGAACTGGCGCTGTACCGCGCGGTGCTGGCGTCCGTTCTTATCGGGTTTTACCTGGTGTTTATTAAAAAGGGCGGGCTTAATTTAAAAAACGCCGGGCGTGAGCTGCCGCTTTTACTTGCTTCCGGTATTGCCATGGGCATTAACTGGATTTTGCTGTTTCAGGCGTACCGCTATACAACAATTTCGGCGGCGACTTTAAGCTATTACTTTGCGCCGGTTATTGTTACGGTGGCTTCGCCGCTTTTGTTTCACGAACGGCTGACAGCGAAACAGATTATCTGCTTTGTAATGTCCACGCTGGGGCTGGTGCTTATTATAGGCACCGGCGGCGGTGAAGAAACTGCCGGTATTACAGGCATTTTGTTTGGGCTGGGGGCGGCGGTTTTTTATGCCGCTGTTATTTTGCTTAATAAATTTATTAAAAACGTGGCAGGCATACAGCGTACTATTTTGCAGATGCTGGCGGCCGTTGTTACTTTGCTGCCGTATGTGGCGTTAAGCAGCGGGTTTAATTTGAACCTGTTGAACGGTACCGGCTGGGCGTGCCTGCTGACGGTGGGTTTATTCCATACAGGCATTACTTACTGCCTGTATTTTTCCGCATTGAAAGATTTAACGGGGCAGGAAGCCGCTATTTTAAGTTATATAGACCCCCTGGTTGCCGTAATAATTTCCGTACTTTTGCTGGGCGAGCCCATGACGCTGATGCAGCTTATCGGCGGCGCGCTGATACTGGGCTTTACTTTGTGGAATGAGAAAGCGTAGCAATATCATAATTTAAAAATTTAAAAGCATAGAGATATACTTCTGCGGCCCGGCAAAAATGATGTGGCTTCTCCGGTTCCGCCCGGGCTGCGCAGCCGGGCTCTCAAAAAATAGCGTGCTGAATTTAACCGCCACATTTTTTGGCTCGTGCCTTTAAGCACATCTCTATGCTTTTGCTGAATTTACAATGTAAAACCCGCCGCATGATAACGGCGGGTTGCTTTTATTATTGGGTTAATAGCCACTTAATGCCGGCGGCGCTGCGCTTGATAATATCGCGGTAATGGCCGCCGGGGTTAAGTTCATAAAAAGTGTTAATGTCAAGGCTGCGGTAATGCGCTGCCAGTTCTTCCGTACACTGCTGCACGGTTTTAAGGTACTGATTGCGTGCGCGTGCTTCTTTATCGCCAAGCGAAAAATACAAATGCTGCGGAGTTTTACAAAGCGTGTTTTGCAGGGCAAAATCCTTAAAGCCGGGGTACCACAGCGAACCGCTCATGCTTGCCGCGCGGCTGAACAAATCTGTTTTGTAGAGTGCGTATACGGTGAACAAACCGGCAAGCGAATATCCTGCAAGCCCGCGCCACAAAATGCCGTTTAAGTTTGCTTCTGCCTGCGGTAAAACCTGCTGCGTTAAAAATTGCAGGTAAGCATCCGCGCCGCCGGTAAACATTTCGCTGTACTTAAACAAATTGCCTGCCGCCCATGGCGAAAGTTCCGCTTCCCAATTCAAGCCGCTGACAGTTACCAGTGTAAAATCCGGGCAGCCGCCTTTTTGAACTTCCGCATAAACTTCGCCGCCGTCATCATTGTAAGTTGTTAAATAAATTACCGGTTTGTTTTCCGCCATGGCAGGGTAAACCGTTATTTTTTTGTTGTCGATGTTAAAGGTTCGTTTCTCCATTTTTAGCGCTTTCTGTTTTTATTAAACTACACACATCAATAAATTGATACCAGCACCGCGCTGTTCAGTTCTGCCATTCGCCTGTAAAATCTTTTCAGATTTTCGTAACAAATACGCAAATCGTCTTCAATTTCTTCTTTTTCTTCTTCGTAACTCCAAATATCGGGATAAATGTTGTTAGCAGCAAATTCCTGCATATTAAAATTTGCAATGTATTTTTCAAAATCAAGGTTTTCCAGCGCTACGGCTATTTCTTTCACTCTGTATGCGTTTATTCCGGCCACATATTCTTCAGCGTCCTCACCTGATAAAGTAAATTCGCCCACTATTGCTTCGCTGATTAAATTATTTTTAAGAAGTTCAGCAGATTTACCAGTTAAAAGAAAATGCAGTGCGTCCCACATTTTATCAATGTCGCACAAAATTACATCTTCATTTTCCTGTAAATCCTCAATATTTTCAAATAAATCCGTGCTATTTTTTAATTCTTGTAATTTTTCATCAGCTATTTGCTGATAATTTGCAATCATGCCCATTTATATTTCCCCTTCCCACATATACGTATGTAAGAAAGCACTTAACTAAATACGGTCATTCAACGCCAAACATCGGCTTGCCGTCTTTTCTTGCTATCATACCAAGGGTAATGTCATCATAAACTTCCTGCGTGTACACATAGGTACCGTTTTTTATACTCGCCACATAATCAACAATAAAATCCTTAAAGGATGGCATAACAAGTTCACGCTCCGGCGAGTTATACCAAAAAGTAATAACCTGCCCTGCACTGCCGCCTTCTGCCGGTGCAAAATCAAGGCACAGGCAATATCCGTCAGCCGTTGTGGCAAAAGGCACCCACAATGCGCAGCCCCATACATTTTTTATGCCCGGCTCTGCTTCCGCAGGAATTTGCAGAAAATCTTCTTCGTTAAATTTGAAAGCATCCCAAAATAAAGTATCTGCTTTAAACTGCACAGAAAGAACGTATCAAAAAGTGCATCAGCATATTCATTCTGACCGTTAAACGCTCGGTAAAATTTTTTAAAATCCTCCGGCAGCATTATATTCATTTTTTCTTCCGCAGCCTTCAGTTCTGTTTCCGTTGCTCCGGCAAACAAATCAGGCTGAAAACCCTGTATATTTTTAATGGTTTCTGCAAAATCTTCAATAAAGTTCATAAAACAAACCTTTTATTTTAAATAACTTACTCGCGCCACTCCACCGTCTCACTCCACGATTTGCGCGGACGCGGGGCAGGTTCTTCATCAGCGTAGCCAAGCGCAAAAGCTGCTGCAAGTTCGCCGCCGCAGTTAAGCCAAGTGCACAGTTCGCGGTAAGCAAAATAAATATCGCAAATCCACAGGCTGCCCAAACCGCTTTCAACTGCCGCCAGCGACATATTTTCCACGGCTGCGCCTATTGATTGTGCGTTGCAGATTTCAAACACACGGTTTTCTGCATTCTGCGGGGTCAGTAAATCAAGCCCCAGCGGATTGACTACAAAAATAATTACGGGTGCCTGCCGCATAATGGCAAGCGTGTTCCATGCACCGGCTATATACTGCGCGCTTTCGGGCAAAAACGGCTGCTGCGCTTCACGGCGCAGGCCCTGTTCCATTGCGGTCAGCGCTTCTTCTTTTGCTTTGCCGGTTGTTATCACAAAATGCCACGGCTGCCTGTTTTTGGAGGACGGTGCAAGTGCGCCTGCTTTTATAATTTCTTCTATTATATGGCGCGGTACCGGCGTGTTTTTAAATTTGCGTATGCTGCGCCTTGCGGCGATTGCGTCAAGCATGTTCTTCCTCCGTCAGTATTTCCGACAGATTTTCAATAATCTGCCGCAGGGTTTTAACGGTTTCGTCAAGCGGCAGGGCTTTGCTTTCGTCCCATACCATCTGCGGCAGCAGCGGCACATGGGCAAAGCCGGTTTTAACTGGCGTGCCTGCAAAATGGTGCAGTGCCATATAGAAAATATCGTTGCAGACATAGCCGCCGGTGCAGTAGCCAAGGTGAACCGGGCAGCCCTGCTTTTGCAGGCGTTTTACAAGGGCGTGCGTGGGTATGGTGGCAAAATACGCAGCCGGTGCGCCCGGCACAACGGGTTCGCCCCAGGGCGCTGCGCCTTTGTTATCCTCTAAAAGCGCGTCGCGCAGGTTTACGGCAACTGCGTCAAGGTGCAGGCGTGTGCTGCCGCTGTCCATGCCCGTCATTAAAATAACGTCCGGTTTAAGCTGCTCGGCTTCTTCAAGCAGCAGCCGTCCGGCCGTGCCGTAAATATTAGGCAGCAGCATTTTATGCACGCTGAAGCTGCCGATTACTTCCGGCAGGGCCTTAACTGCTTCCCACGAGGGATTAATGTTATAATGTGCAAAAGGGTCAAAGCCTGTCAGTAAAAGTTTTTTCATCATATTCAGGCAGGCTTTATTTGGCCATCTGGTAAATCTTTTCCATGTCATCAATGTTCAGTGCTTTAAAGCCGCCGATGGTGCGTGTGTTGTTAAAGCTGCATTTATAGGCCAGCTCTTTAATCTGTTCATCGGTAAGGTGAATATCCATATCGCTGATTTTCGCCGGCATGCCAATGCTCTTAAAGAATGCTTCCATGGCTTCAATGCCTTCAAGGGCAATTTTTTCTTCCGCACCGGCGGTATAGGGAATGCCGAAAACATTAACGGCAAGCTGCGCAAAGCGTGCGGGGTTAACCGGCATTACGTAACGCGCCCAGCTGCCCCAAACTGCTGCAAGGCCTGCGCCGTGGGCGATATCAAACATGCCGCCGAGTTCGTGCTCCAGCTGATGGCAGGCCCAGTCGCCCAAAGTGCGGTCGCCGGTAATATCGTTGTGTGAAAGAGTACCGCTCCACATAATTTCGGCGCGTGCGTCATAGTCATCAGGCTTTTTTAGTGCGGCTTTTACGTTGCGCATTACGTTTTTAATCAGCGTTTCGGCAATGCCGTCCGTTAAATTAAGCTGTTTAACATCCGGTTTGGTAAAAAAGCGTTCCAGGCTGTGTACAATAATATCCGTGCAGCCGCTTGCCGTTTGGTAAGCGGGCAGGGTATAGGTAAGCTCGGGGTTCATAACGGCAAATTTGCAGTAAGCGTAAGGAGAATAAGCGCCGCGTTTTAACCAGCCGTTTTCGTTGGTGATAATGCTGGCGTTGCTCATTTCGCTGCCTGCGGCGGCAATGGTCAGCACTGCGCCGATAGGCATGCAGGCCTGCGGTGCTTTGCCGGTGTAGTAGTCCCATACGTCGCCTTCGTTGGTAAGGCCGTAGCCGATGGCTTTGGCGCTGTCGATAACGCTGCCGCCGCCGACTGCCAGTATAAAATCTATTTTTTCTTTGCGCCCGAGTTCAATGCCTTCATAAACTTTACTGAGGCGCGGGTTCGGTACAACGCCGCCCAGTTCTGTATAGCTGATGCCTTCCGCCTGAAGCGAAGCGCAGATTCTGTCAATCAGGCCTGATTTTTTTGCGCTGTGCCCGCCGTAATGAATGAGTACCTTTGTTGCTCCGGCTTCTTTGCACAGTGCGCCGGTGCGTGCTTCGGTGCCGCGCCCGAAAATTACTTTGGTCGGTGCTAAATATTGAAAGAATTCCATATGGTTCAGCTCCTTTATAAAACTTATATATTAATGGTACGCCAAAAGATGGCTGATGTAAATATGAAGAAAAAAGTTTTACATCGGGCAGGCGTTTATAAAAAAATGGCGAAAATAATAATATTGTAAAATTTTTAACAGGAGGTTTTACTATGCAGGGTAAAAAATATATAGCGGCTGCTTTAGTATGCGGCTTCATACTTGGCAGCAGCACTGCTCCGGCACAGGCCGGAATTTTGGGCACTGTTTTAAAAGGCGGCGCTATCGGTGTGCTTGTAAGCCAGTTTGATGACCAGCTTAACAGCGCCATTAACACTTTAACCGGCAAATATGCCGTAAGCAGTGATTACGCAACCAAGGTTGTGCCTGTAATTACCGTTGGCGACGGCAGCTATGCAGGTGCGGCGCAGGTAAGCGGCCCGCATGCGCAGGTGGAAAAATGCAAGGCTGCGCTTTTGATAGAAGCATCGTTTTTCGGAAGTTTCCGCGCCAAAGCGCTGATACCGATTGACAAAGTTGATATTACAGATGTTAACCGTGTACAGGGCGTAGGCGTATCGGCACAGATTGATGTAAAACTTTAATGGCGGTAACAGTTGTGACGGCAGAAGAATTTATTGAAAAACTACAACAATACAGCAGTCCGCAGGTTTTTAACCCGTGGGCAGATTACGACACTGAATGTGACATTGGCCCGCAGGCGCCTGTAATACGTGCGGCAAACTTTCTGCGCTATTTAAAGCTGCGCCAAAATGCCCATTTTCTGTTCATTGCCGAAGGGCTCGGCTACCAGGGCGGGCATTTCAGCGGCATGGCCATGACCAGTGAGCGCATTTTGCTCGGCAATCATCCGGATGTTGAGCCGCAGGCAGTTTTGGGTGAGTGGGATTACAGGCGTACCAGCAATCCGGACAGCCCGCGCCTGAATCGCACGCAAAAACTGTACGGCTTTAACGAACCTACGGCGACGGTTATGTGGAATGCCATTGCGCGGCACGGGTTATCTCCTTATGATACGGTTTTGTGGAATATTTTTCCGTTCCATCCGTATAAAGACGGTAATATTTTAAGCAACCGTACGCCGACAGGCGAGGAGCTGGATGTTGGCATTGAGTACGCGCGGCTTTTAATGCAGCTTATTTCCGGTATGAAGGTTGTGGCAATCGGGCGCAAATCGCAGCAGACGCTCGGCAAATACGGCGTTGCCTGCGAGTGTGTGCCGCATCCTTCCATGGGCGGTGCCAACGCTTTTAAAAAAGCTGTGGCAGAGCTTTTTGCCGCACAGGGCGGTGAAAAATAATGGCTAAAACAGATTTTACACGTGACCAGACAATCAATATAGCTGTAAAAATGGGCAAAATTTTGCTGAAAAGCGGCGCAGAAACCTACCGTGTGGAAGATACCATTTCGCGCTGCTGCCTGGCGCACGGCTATGAGGTTGACCCTTTTGTAACGCCTACCGTTATAATTTTGGGCAATGAAGATACCGACAGCTTTATCCGCGTAAGCAGAATTGGTTACCGCAGCACCAATTTAAGCCTTATCAGCGAAATGAACAGCATGTCCTATAATTTTGCCAAGTGGGATATGGGCTACGAAGATACCTGCAAATGGCTGGACAAAAAATGGCGGCAGCCCGCGCCTTACGGTAAATGGATGGTATGCCTTGCTTCCGGCATTGGTTCGGCAGCCTTTGCGGCGATGCTGGGCGGCAACAGCCATGACTTTATTGCGGCCTTTATTACGGGCGGCGCTGCCATGGTTGCCTTAAAGCAGATTGCAGGCTACCACCCCAGCGCTTTTTGGGAAAACGCTGTGGCCGGTGTTGTTATTGCAACCGTTGCGCTTATCTGCTGCGCAATGAGCGTGCAGTGTACAATGGAAAAAATTATTGTAGGCGCGCTGATGCCCTTTGTGCCCGGCGTGGCTTTCTGCAACGGCCTGCGCGATTATATGGCAGGTAATTTAATGAGCGGCAATTCGCGCATTGCGGAAGCGCTGCTGTTTGCTTCGTCCATTGCTATCGGCATTGCGTTTGTGCTGCGTGCCTGGTTTATCTGGGGGTGGGATTTATGGAAATTATAACCGCCTTCGGGTTTGCCTGCATTGCCACTATGGCGTTTGCGGTGCTGTTTCAGGCGCCGAAAAAGATTGTGCTTATCGACGGCGTTATCGGCGCTATCGGCTGGGTGGTTTTTATATATCTGCGGCATGAGCTTGGATATACGTCGTTTGTTTCCAACTTTTGCGCCACTATTTCGCTGGCATTGGCAAGCGAGCTCAGTTCCCGCATTTTCAAACAGCCGGTAACGGTGTTTGTTATACCGGGCATAGTGCCTCTGGTGCCGGGGCTGGGCATTTATCAGGGCATGTTTGCCATTATTAATAATGAATATAACAACGGAACTTCCATTTTGCTTACGGCAATGACGGACTCTGTTGCCATTGCCATTGGCGTAATGCTGGTTTCCAGTTTGTTCCGCGTGCTGAAGGTGCGCCGCTTTATGCTGCAGTACCGGCGTTCCAAACGGCAGATGGAGCTAAAGGTTAAAGGCAGAAAATAAATAAACAGCACACTAAAAAGCATTGTAAAGCTGCTTTGGTGTGCTGTTATTGTTATAAGTTAAAAAATATCGGGATATTCCGTAGGCAGGTGGGCAATATGGTAAACATAAATAATGTGCTCTACCTTTTTACAGATACATATATAGTTCTGGCTTTTTAAAATTTTAAAATTCCTGCTTTTCAGCGGCTCGTATTTAATGCTGTCGGCCGCCGGATAAAAGAGCTTCAGTTCTTTTAAATCGCGCAGTATTTTGCCTGTTATTCTGTCTGCTTCGTCCGGCGTAATGTTGCGCCGCCAGTAAGCGCCGATATTTTTCAGGTCGTCAACCGCGCGCGGCAGAAGCCTTATTGACGCTTCAACCATGGCTTTTCTGCTTCAGGCTTGCTTCAAATTCTTCCAGAGCGCAAGCGGCTGCTCCGTTTAATCTTGTGTTTTCGCTTTCCAAAACTACATTGCTGAGTTTTAATACTAAGTCGCGCAGTTCAAACGCCCGGGCGCACATCACCACTAAATCCTTTTCCCCGTTTTTGGTAATGTAAATTGCATCGCCTGTTCTGCGTGCCAGTTCGGCAATTTGGCTGTAATCGGTACGCAGGCGTGTAGACGGCTTAATATAAACCATCATATTCCTCCTATCATCAAATTTTACCGTCTTTAAAAGTGACGGCAAGACGAGATTTTACCATAATCTTTAAACTTTGTAAAGATAGGGCATAAAATTTTTGAACCGGCGGCAGCAGGGAGGCCTGCCGGGTTTTAGAATATTGCCAAGCCGGAAAGGCTGTGATATAATTATTAATACAATTTACACATGCGGGTGTAGTTCAGTGGTAGAACAATAGCTTCCCAAGCTATGTGTCGCGAGTTCGAGTCTCGTCACCCGCTCCAGAAAATATGCGCACCTGCATTATTTGCGGGTGTTTTTTTATTGCAGTTTTTAAGATAAGATTGATTTTAAGGCGAATATAATAGTAAAGAAAAAACGGTCAGATAGTTTTGGTATGCTGAAATAGCGTTTTATTTTGCCGTATTTTGCTTAAGGCTCTTTGCCGTGCCACAATATTTGGTGGAATGAAAAAAGATTAAAAAACTGTAAAATTTAGGGATTTTTCCGCTTAAAATTGCCGCTATCAGCGATTATTAAAGTTTTGGGCGCAACTCCTTTAAAATTTTGTAATTTCTTTCATTTTCCTATTGTACTTTCTGAAAATTGTGGTACAATCATATACGTTAATTAATGCTCAGGCAAGGGGAGAGTGGATATGAAAAAAGAAAAATATTTCAGGCTTAACAAAGAAGAAACCGAGGCGCTGGCCCAGGAATATGGTACTCCGCTTCTGGTGCTTTCGCTGGAGCAGATTGAAAAAAATTACCGCCTTTTGCGCACGCATCTGCCGCGCGTTAAAGTTTTTTATGCCATTAAAGCCAATCCGCACAGGCGCATTTTGGAATTGATGCGTGACCTTGGCTCTAACTTTGACGTTGCTTCCGATGGGGAAATTATGGAATTAAGTTCCCTTGGTGTTGACGGCAGCAGGATGATTTACGCGAACCCGATGAAAACAGTAAACGGACTGCGTGCCTGCCGTAATGCCGGTGTTGGCAAGATGACTTTTGACAGCGCAGGCGAAATAGATAAAATGGCGCGTGAGTGCCCGGGTGCAACGGTACTTTTGCGCATCAGGATAGATAATAGTTCGGCTCATGTCGATTTGAATAAAAAATTCGGCGCCGCCCGCGAGCAGGCTTTGGAACTTTTGCTGAAAGCAAGGGATGCCGGGCTTGACGCTGCCGGTATTGCCTTTCATGTAGGCAGCCAGACTACGAGCGCTGACCCTTATTTGTATGCGCTTGATATTGCGCGTGAAATTTTTGAAGAAGCAGCGGCAGCAGGCATGCAGCTGCGCATTATGGATATCGGCGGGGGATTCCCCATTCCCGAACCGAAGGTACGCTTTAATTTGCAGGAAATGCTCAATCAGATTAATGCACGCCTTGACGAAGATTTTCCGGGAGTGGAAATCTGGGCAGAGCCCGGGCGTTTTATCTGCGGCACGGCAGTAAACCTTATTACCAGCGTTATCGGCGTAACGGAGCGCGGCGGGCAGCCGTGGTATTTCCTTGATGAAGGCCTTTACGGAACTTTTTCCGGCGTGCTTTTTGACCAGTGGGATTTTAAACTTATAAGCTTTAAAGAAGGCGAGCAGGTGGCCGCTACTTTTGCAGGCCCAAGCTGTGATTCGCTCGACATTATGTTCCGCGGCAAAATGACAGTGCGCCAGGAAGAGGGCGATTTAATCCTTGTGCCTATCTGCGGGGCTTATACATCGGCATCGGCAACAACTTTTAACGGCTTCAGCAAGGCCAATTTTGTTGTATGGGAAGATGTAAAGGAAACATTAATGGTGCCGCAGCTTTTAAAAGCGCAGTAAAAGAAAGAATATTTTAGCTGTTAGTGCGTTTATGCTATGCGGCTGCACCGAAAATGTTACAAAAAATTAATAATTTTAATAAATTATAGAAAGACTTGACAAATTTCTTTTAGCAGTGTATAATTTGCATTGTGCAATGATGTTTTTATACATTGCCTTAACTAACGCTTTCCCTTATTTTAGGCTGCTGTGCGCACATCTTTCCATGTGTGCGGCAGCCCTTTTTTATGCCAAAAATATTTTATTATGGTACAATTAAATAAAGCAGACTGACAGGAGGCAGATAATATGGACCAACAGGAATGGATGGGTTATGTTTCCCGTTTGGCTAACGGAGAATACCCTGTGCCGGTAGGCATGATACAGGATTATAATGACTGGCGCTGCCGCTCGATTGTAGGGCGCGCGCTTTACTGGATGGGCGATACCGAAAGCGCAATGCGTGTTTTAAGCACTGTTGTAAATGTAGAGCCCAATATGGATGACGACCCGGAATATGGTTTAAGCGAAGCGGAACACAAGGTTTTGTGCCTGCGCGATATTGCGGAAATAGTTTGGAAACTGGCAAAAAGCGAAGAAGCTGCCCTTACCTATTTAAAAGAAGCGTACGACCTGAGCCGTGCTTATAAACACAGCTTTCACAGCTGCGCCCGCGGCGATATGTTTTACCGCAGGCTGATGGTGCTGAGCGAAGCAGGCAAAAAGCAGCAGGCTGTTGATGAAGCCAAGGCAATGGTTGAAGCTGAAAAGGACAACAACGGTGTGAACCCGTATAAATATTTTGCACTGAAGTTTTTGGCAGAAGATGCGCATAACGCAGGCGATGACGCTAAAGCAAGTGAAATTTACGCCGAAGCCTTTAAGTATTACCCGCAAAACGATATCGCAGAACGAGACCTGGCTAAAGCCGCAGCGGAAGAAGACGCCGCAAAACGCTATAAAGCCTATGAATTTTGCAGCACCGTGCAGTACAAACCGTGGGAAAAACAGCGCCCGATAGTGCTGCGCCGCGGTATTGACGATAAATAAAGAACTTTGTACGCCCCTTATTTAATGCAGGGGCGTATTTTTTGTAGCTAAAAATTCACATATCTGTTACAATAGTACCAGCTGCTAATAATTTTAACAGAGGTGACGATGTGAATTTAAAAAATAAAGTTTTAGCATTAGGTATTTTATGTGCTTTGGGCTTGCCGCAGGCTGCCGGGGCAGAAGGTTTTGCCATTAACGAATGGAGTGCCGAAGGCGTTGCCATGGGCGGTGCTCGTATGTTTGCTGAAGGCGACGCTGCTAACGTAGCTTACAACCCGGCATCTATCACTAAGGTGGACGGAGAGGCGTTTAAGGTAAGCGCAACCTACCTTAGCCCGCACGGCGAATACGATTTGTATAATGAAAATGGAGATGTAATTGACAGCGGTACTAACCGCGTGCATTTCGGCTTTGCGCCGGGTACTTATTATGTAAAAAAACTGAACGACAAGGATTGGTTCGGCATTGGCGCGTTCAGCCGCTTTGCGATGGTGTCGGAGTTTGAACGTGGTTCGGCTGTTTCTACAAATGCTTTTGTATCGCGTCTGGATGGCGTTAGCGTTACGCCGACCTTTGCGCATAAGTTCGATGATAAATGGACCGCAGCCGTTGGTGCGGAAGTAAACTATGTGCGTTTGACAATGGAAAAAAATTTAATACGCAATTCACCCACTCATACTAAAGGCGAAAGCTATGCTTTGGGATGGAATGCTGCGGCCAACTATGCTTTTGACGATAAAAACGAAATCGGCGTAGTATACCGCAGCCGTATTAAACATTCCATGGAAGCTGATTTTAAGGCATATAATGTTGGTGGCGTATTAAACCTTTCTGGTGATGCTTACGGTGAGGTAACCCTGCCTGAATCCTGGCATATTGGTTACAGCCATAAGTTCAACGATAAAACCAGCGTGGAATTAAATGCCGTACGTACAGGATGGAGTACTTATGACAGCCTTGATATTACGTTAAGTGGAGTTGGTGGTGGATTAGATGGACTGCATTCTAATCCCAAAAACTGGGAGGACGGCTGGCGTTACGCTATCGGTGTGGAACATAAATTAAGCGATAAATATACGCTGATGGCAGGCTTTGCTTACGATGAATCCTCCATTCCGTATGACGGCGGCGATTTTATGGTGCCGACCGGCAACAGAAAAACTTATTCCATCGGTGCGCGTTATAATGATAAAGACCAGACCGTGGCGCTGGCACTGGGCTGGATGGATGTAGGCGATTTACGTTTTGCATTTACTGATGCAGCTGATAAAGATGGTTACAAAGGTCGTCATGCCCATACGCATGACAGCTTTACCAAAATTATCGGCATCAGCTACCAGCGTAATTTTTAATTCAATGTAAAATTTTTAAAATCCCTGTTTTTTAGCAGGGATTTTTGTTTACTTTGGCGTCTGTAATTTTGAAATTCATGCAGTTTTGTATTATAATTATTAAAGATATGTATTTTACCTGCCTGCCATTTGGGCAGCAGTTATGGAAGGATGATGAAGTATGAAAACTTATGCTCCTGTTACCGAAGAAGTAATTGAAGCATTAAAAGGTGTTGTAGGCGCTGAATACGTTATGACTGACGCTGAAACACTGGAACACTATCAGACTGACGAAGAAACCGACCCGCGTAAATTCCACAAGCCGGAAGTAGTTGTAAAGCCTGCTTCTGCCCAGGAAATTGCGGAAATTATGAAACTTGCCAATAAATTTGATGTGCCCGTTACCGTACGCAGTGCAGGCACCAGCCTTGCCGACGGTGCAATTCCTGTCTGCGGCGGCATTGTGCTTTTAATGGAACGTTTGAATAAAATTATCGAGCTGAATACCGAAGGCATGTATCTTGTTACCGAAGCCGGTGTGCCTACCGTTGAAGTTCAGCGTGTTGCCAACGAAGCAGGTTATCTTTATGCAGGCGACCCGTGCAGCGCCGACAGCTGCTTAATCGGCGGCAACCTGGCAACCAACGCGGGCGGCAATAAGGCAGTGCGTTACGGCACTACACGCGACCAGGTTCACGAAATTGAATTTGTAAGCCCGACCGGTGAAATTATTGAAGTGGGCGCACGTTTGAAAAAATGCTCTACCGGCTACTGCCTGGAACAGCTTATTATGGGCAGCGAAGGTACTTTGGGCATTATTACCAAAGCAACCCTTAAGCTTTTGCCGCTGTGCCCGTATAAGTTCGACCTTGTTGCCGTGTTTACCGATCCGGACAAAGCCATTGATTTGGTGCCGCTGCTTTTAAAGGCAGGCATTGACCCGACCAGCATTGAATACATGGATAATACCTATGTACGCACCACCGCAGATTACTGCGAATATAAAAATGTGCCGCATTATGAGGACGGCATTTATGTTATCGTTACCGTTGAAACCTACAACGAAGACGAACTGGATATGAAGATGGAACGCCTTGACGAGCTTTGCACCGAAGCAGGCGCGGTAGAAGTGCTGGAAGCAGACGAACGCATCTGGAAAATGCGCCGCAACTGTCAGGAAAGCGTGCGTCTTATCAGCCTCGTATCCCTTACGGACGATGTTGTTGTACCGCGTGATAAAGTTGCCGACGCAGTTAAATTTGTTATGAAAACCGGCGAAAAATATCCGTTCACGCCGCTTATCTGCGCCCATGTGGGCGACGGCAACCTGCATATTGTATTGTGCAAATGCGATTTGACAGACGAAGAATGGGAAAATAACGTACAGGCATTCCACGACGAAGTTTATACCTATGCTTACAGCATTGGCGGACGCCTTGCCGGTGAACACGGCATTGGTGCCAAGAAACTTGCTGAAATGGAAAAATATACCCGTCCGGGCGAATTAAATTTAATGCGTACCATTAAAAAAGCCATGGACCCGAAATGCATTTTGAACCCCGGTAAGATTTTTAATGTAGATTAAAATTTTAAATGAAGGACAGTAGAAAGGATTTGAGAAAATGATGAACTACAAACCGGTCACCGAAGAAGTACTGGAGTCTCTGCGCAAAGCAGTAGGCGCTGAATATGTAATGACCGACCCCGAAACTCTTGATAAATATAAAACGGACGAGGAAACCGACCCGCATTACCATCATCTGCCGGAAGTTGTTGTAATGCCTGCCAATACCGAAGAAGTGGCAGCCGTTATGAAAATTGCCAACGAGTTTGACGTTCCGGTAACCCCGCGCAGCGCCGGTACCAGCGTATCCTGCGGTGCAGTGCCCGTTTGCGGCGGCATTGTGCTTTTAATGGAACGCATGGATAAAATTCTTGAACTTAACAAAGAAGGCATGTATATGGTTGTTGAAGCCGGTGCCAGAACTTTGGAAATTCAGGAATACGCCAATAAAGAAGGCTTTTTGTATGCAGGCGACCCGTGCAGCGCCGACAGCTGCTTAATCGGCGGTAATATTGCAACCAACGCCGGCGGCAACAAGGCTGTGCGTTACGGCACTACCCGCAATCAGGTTTACTCTGTTGAAGTTGTTACCCCTACCGGCGATATTGTAACGCTTGGCTCCACCCTTAAAAAGAACAGCACCGGCTACTGCCTGGAACAGCTTGTAATGGGCAGTGAAGGCACTTTGGGCATCATCACCAAGGCCACTCTTAAACTTTTGCCGCTGTGCCCTTATAAACTGGATATCCTTGCTATCTTTACCGAACTTGACAAAGCCATCGGCGTTGTGCCGAACCTGATTAAAGCAGGTCTGAACCCGACCAGCGTTGAGTTTATGGACAACGGCTTTGTACGCAGCGCCAGCGATTACTGCGAACTGAAACTGCCGCATTACGAGGACGGTTATTATGTAATTATTACGGTTGAAACCTTTAATGAAGAAGAACTGGAAAGCAAAATGGAGCAGCTTGACGAAATCTGCACCGAAAGCGGGGCAACCGATGTTCTGGAAGCCGACGAGCGCGTATGGAAAATCCGCCGCAACTGCCTGGAATCCACCCGTGTGCTGAGCCTTATCAGCACTTCGGACGATTTGGTTGTGCCGGTTGATAAAATTGCCGAGTGCATTGAACATCTTAACGAAGTTTCCAAAAAATACAGCTTTAAACTGCTGTGCCTGGCCCATGCCGGTGACGGCAACCTGCATTTCCAGATTTTGAAATGCGATTTAAGCGAAGAAGAATGGGAAAAACAGCTCAGCGAATTCCACGCCGAAGCCTATGCTTATGTTTACAGCCTTGGCGGACGCCTGAGCGGCGAGCACGGCATTGGCGCCAAGAAGCTGCCCGCTATGGAAAAATATACGAACCCTGTGGAAATGAAAATGATGCGTGCTATTAAAGCCGCGCTTGACCCGAAAGGAATTTTAAATCCGGGCAAGGTATTTAACGTTCGTTAAAAAATAAAATCCTCCGCTTTGTGGCGGAGGATTTTTTAGTTAGTAACGGTAATGTTTTCCTTTGGTATTTTCTGCCAGTCAAATGAAGGAAGAAGTTCTGACGCTTTTACAGGTTCTTCTTTATCAATCAGCCCGGCTAAAAAGGCGAGCCTGCCGATAACTTCTTCCGGCGTATAACGGCTGCGCAGAGCGCCCATGTCCAAATCCATGTCGCGTTTGGCAAGGCGGCGGCCGTCGGGCGCGGTTAAAAGCGGCAAATGCCCAAACTGCGGCGGCTTAAAGCCCAAAAGCCTGTATAAATAAAGCTGCGGCGCGGAAGAACTTAACAGGTCGCGCCCGCGTATTACTTCCGTAACTCCCATAAGCGCATCGTCAATAACAACGGCTAACTGGTAGGCATAAATGCCGTCGCTGCGGCGCACGATAAAATCGCCCCATTCGCGGGCAAGGTTCAGGTTTTGCCTGCCGTAGTGCCTGTCGTTAAAGGTGACGGTTTCATCCGGCACTTTAATGCGCCAGGAATGTTTATGGCTTTGCATTTTACTGCGGCGTTCATCTTCCGTTAAATTGCGGCAGGTGCCCGGGTAAATAAACTGCCCGTCGCTTGTGTGTGGCGCGCTTGCGGCGTGCAGCTCGGCGCGGCTGCAAAAACAGGGGTAAATTAAATTTTGGGCGGACAGTTTTTCAAAAAACTCTTTATAAATTCCGCTGCGGCGGCTTTGGTAAAATTCATCCGGTGCTTTGCCGGGAAAGGCGCCGCTGTCCCAATCGAGCCCCAGCCACAGAAGGTCATCCATTAAAAGCCGGGCTTTTTCTTCCGTGCAGCGCGAAGTATCAAGGTCTTCAATGCGCAGGAGCATGCTGCCGTTTTGCGCGCGTGCGCTCAGCCAGGCCAAAAGTGCGCAGAATATATTGCCGAGGTGCATTCTGCCGCTGGGTGAAGGGGCAAAACGCCCGCAGATTTTAGCGTCAGCCATTGTGTCAGCTCCTTTTTGTTTTAATTATATTCATTGTAACATTGATTAAACTAATTTTACAGGTTTTTTGCAGCTTACTTTTACTTTGCTTTTTTGCCTTTTTGCTGTAAAATATAATTATGTGGGCGTATGCCCGTTGATATAAGGAGGAATATTTTGGTAAGAAAAACTTCTGAAATGGTAGAAGCCGGTATTTTGGCGGCTATTGCCGTTTTGTTTGCTATACTCGGCACTTATCTGCCGGTGCTTGGCGTTATTTTTAATTTTCTGTGGGCAGTTCCGGTAGCGGTTTGCGGCATGCGCAACGGCCTGCGCTGGAGCATAATGACTTTAATTGTAGCGGGTGCGGTTATAGGTTCGCTGCTCGGGCCGGTGCAGGCTCTTTCCGTAATGGCCATGTTCGGCCTTTTGGGGCTGGCGCTGGGCGAGTGCATGTACCGCGGTTACACGCCTGCCAAAACTCTGGTATATAGTTCTGCGGCAACCTTTGTTTCCATTTTATTAAGCATGGGGCTGGCAATGCTTGTAATGGGCACCAATCCCGTGGATATAATGTTCAGCGGCCTTGAAGAAGCCTTAAATGAAACTCAGGGTTATTACAGGGCTGCCGGAATGAGTGAGGAGCAAATTGCAGCGGCTGTGCAGTCCAATAAAGATATGATTGAGCTTATCCGCTTAATCCTGCCCGGCTCGCTTATTGTATGTTCGCCGATAATTGCTTTTGCCAATTATATGGGTTCGCGTAAAGTGCTTTCAAAAATGGGCGTTGCCTTTGCGCCTCTGCCGCCGTTTAAAAACTGGCGTGTATCGGAATATTTAATCTGGCCTTTCGCGCTTTCCATGGGCTTTATGGCAACTTATCCGGACGCTCCGAAGCTGGCTTTTGAAATTGCCATCAATATTCAAACAGTAACCAGCGTAGCCTTTTTATTTCAGGGCTGGGCTGTAATTTACTGGTGGCTTGAGAAAAACGGCAAGCCTTTATGGCTGGGAGCAGTAAGCGTAGTGCTGGCATTGTCGGTGCAGTTGGTTTCTACATTTATTGTACTTCTGGGTGCGTTTGAATCTGTGTTTGACAATCGTAATTTAAAAGAACGCAGCCTGTAAAGGGAGCGGGTAAAATGTTTAACAAAATCTGGAACTTCTGGAATGATATGAAAGTGCCGTTAGGCATCATCGTTGGCTTTACTGTTGTACTGGCCTTTTACGGCTGGTGGTGGCTTGCCGTTGGCCTTGCGGCGATTGGATGCTTTTACTGGTATGCCAGACGGCAGTTTTACAGCAAAGAAGTGCAGTTTAACGGCTACCTTGATACCATTGTGCGCAATATTGAGCGCACCAGCCATTATGCCGTAAGAAACCTTGACGTGGCTATGGCCGTATTCGGCCAGGACGGCAAATTGCAGTGGAAAAACGAGCTGTTTGTGGAATATGCCGGTTTTGCCGGAGTGAAAAATGTAGACGGCAAACGCCCGGAAGAAATTTTTGACCTGCCGGAAAACGCCTTTGACGCTTTAAGCATTAAAGACGGTGAACGCCTGCTTTTAATTAACGGCCGTTATTACCGCCTGCGCCATTGCCGTGTGCTGGCAGGCGAAAGGGCCGGTAAAAAAGAAAGCAAAGGCTACAGCCTGATATTTTATTTAACTGATGTTACGGATTTTGAACTTTTGCGCCAGAAATACGCCAACGAAAAACTCTGCCTTGCTTACGTGCGTTTTGATAATTACGAAGACGTAACCAAAGGCATGGGCGAAAGCACGCGCGCCAATATCTCCGGCGAAGTAAACGAAGTCCTCAGCAAATGGGCCGAAGAAGAAAACGGCTTTATTCTTGCCAACAATAAAGAAAGTTTTCTGGTCGGCATCAACCAGGCTTCTTTGCAGGACTTAATGGAAAAGAAGTTCCCTGTTTTGGATAAGATACATGAAATACAGGTAGGCAATAAAATTACGCCTACTATCAGCGTGGGCATTGCCTGCGACGGCCGCAGCCTGGAAGAAGTAAGCCTTAACGCTGCCAAAGCGCTTGATTTGGCGCTTGGGCGCGGCGGCGACCAGGTTGTTGTGGCAATAGGCGGCAGCTTACAGTTCTTTGGCGGCATTACAACCGTTACAGCAAAAAGTACGCGCGTGCGTGCCCGCATTGTGGCGCATACCGTGCATGAACTGATGGTCTCGGCCGAAAAGGTTTTTGTAATGGGCCATACAATGGAAGACTTCGATGCTATCGGCAGTGCTATCGGTATGGCAAAAATGGCACGCAGCCTTGGCAAGGAAACCTATATTGTTGTCAGCGGGCAGAACGAATCGGTGCGCAAAATTGCCGAAACGCTGCGCAGCAACGATATGAAACTGATGGACGAAGATGACGTTTATGCGGACATTATGGTAGAGGAAGAAGAAGCGCTGAAGCATATCTCGCCCAAGTCGCTTTTGGTTCTGGTTGACCATCACCGCAAAATGCTCTGTGCCAGCCAGAAGGTGCTGGATGCTATTCCGTGGCGCATTATTATCGACCATCACCGCCGTGCGGAAGACGCCATTAAAAATACCACGCTGCAATATATGGAACCGTCATCGTCATCTACAAGCGAACTTGTAACGGAGCTTGTGGGCTACTTTAACGACAGGCTGGAATTTACCAAAGGCGAGGCAACTGCGCTTTATGCAGGTATTGTTGTTGATACCAAAAACTTTGCCGTGCAGACCGGTGAGCGTACCTTTGAAGCGGCAGCACTTCTGCGCCGCAGCGGTGCCGACCCGAATATGGTGCGCCAGCTGTTTAAGGATGACCTTGATTCCGTACAGGTTAAATCGCGCCTGGTGGCAGAAGCCGAAATGCCGGAACCCGGCATGGTAATTTCTGTTTACGAAAATGCGCCGAAAGAAGTTAAATCGTCTGTTATTGCGGCTCAGGCTGCCGATACAATGATTAATATTACCGGCGTTTGCATGAGCGTTGTTATAACCGAATATTCCGTTGACGGTTCTTTGGGCGTAAGCGCCCGCAGCGACGGTACCGTTAACGTACAGATTATTATGGAAGAACTGGGCGGCGGCGGACATCAGACAGTAGCCGGCGTACAGCTTAAAAATATCAGTGTTGAAGAAGTTAAAAAACAAATTATCGCGTTAGCGAAAAAACAGTTAGAGGAGAATGATAATAATGAAAGTGATTCTGCTGCAGGACGTTAAAAATTTAGGTAAAAAAGGCGATATTGTAGAAACCGCGGAAGGTTATGGCCGCAACTACCTGTTGCCGCGCAAAATGGCAAAGGAAGCCAACGCAGCCAACTTAAACCAGGCTAAAAAAGACCAGGCAACGCAGGCACACCGTGCCGCTCAGCGCAAGGACGAAGCTGTAATGCTTGCTGCACAGCTGAAAAAAGTACACGTAATTGTTAAAGTGCGCGTAGGCGAAAACGGCAAAATGTTTGGCAGCGTAACCAGTAAAGATGTTGCCGAAGCCTTAATTGAACAGACCAAACTTGATATTGACCGCCGCAAGGTAGAACTGAAGGGCGCTGTAAAAGGCATTGGCGAATACACCGCCGTTGCCAAACTGCATCCGGAAATTTCTGCCGAGTTTGCCGTAACCGTAGCGGCAGAATAAGGCGTTTGCCATGATTGACAGAGTACCACCGCAAAATATAGAGGCGGAACAGGCCGTTTTGGGCGCAATGTTGCTTGAAAGGGAAGCCATTGCCAAAGTGATGGAAAAACTGCGCTCCGAAGATTTTTACCGCGAGGCGCATAAGGTTATTTTTAACGCCATGCTGGAACTTTATAACCGCAATGAAGCAGTCGATCTGGTAACGGTAACCGAGGTTTTAAAAAAGAACGGCAAGCTGGAAGATGTTGGCGGCATTGCCTATGTTACTTCGCTGGCTAATTCCGTGCCAACGGCGGCCAATGTGGTTTATCACGCCGGTATCGTCGAAGAAAAATCCATTCTGCGCCAGCTGGTGCGTTCCGCTACGGAAATTGCGGAACTTGGCTACGAAGGCAGCGAAGATGTAAGCGAAATTATTGACAGCGCCGAAAAGAAAATACTTGATATTTCCAACCGCAAAAAGGATACCGACTTTGTGCCGATTAACAACATTGTTATGGATTCCTTTAAGGATTTGGAAGCATTAATGAATAACAAGAACGGCTTAACAGGCCTGCCAACCGGATTTGTTGATTTTGACAACCTCACCAGCGGCCTGCACGGCAGTGATTTTATTATTCTGGCAGCACGCCCTTCCATGGGTAAAACGGCATTATCGCTGAACATTGTGCAGAACGTTGCTATCCGCAGCGGCAAGCAGACGGACGGCAAGCCGAAAGTAGTTGCCTTTTTCAGTTTGGAAATGAGTAAGGAGCAGCTTGTACAGCGCATGCTCTGCGCCGAAGCAAATATTGATTCGCAGCGTCTGCGTATTGGCGAACTGCGTGATGAGGACTGGATTCAGCTGATACAGACAGCCGATTCTTTAAGTGCCGCGCAGATTTATATCGACGATACGGCAGGCATAACGGCAATGGAAATGCGCAGCCGTGCGCGCCGTTTAAAAGCTGAACACGGGCTCGATTTAATCGTTGTCGACTACTTGCAGTTAATGCAGGGCAGCGGCAAGCGCAATTTAAGCGGTGACCGCCAGCAGGAAGTTTCCGAAATTTCCCGTTCGCTGAAAGCACTGGCGCGTGAATTGAATGTGCCGATTATAGCACTGTCGCAGCTCAGCCGCAGCGTGGAATCGCGCCAGGTTAAACGCCCGATGCTTTCTGACTTGCGCGAATCCGGCTCTTTGGAGCAGGACGCTGATATTGTAATGTTTCTGTACCGCGAAGACTACTATAACCCCGAAACCGAAAATAAAAACATAACGGAACTTATCGTCGCCAAGCACCGTAACGGCCCGGTTGGCACGGTAAACCTGTTCTTCCACAAGCAATTTACCAAGTTTGTAAGCCTTGCTAAAAGGGAAGAATAAAAGCATAAAAAAACTCCCGTACATTACGTGCGGGAGTTTTTGCATACAAACAAAGGCAGCATATAATATGCTGCCTTTAAAATTACATTTTGGTGGAGACGAAGGGGATTGAACCCTCGGCCTTACGGATGCGAACCGTACGCTCTCCCAGCTGAGCTACGTCCCCATACAAATTAAGTATAGCACTTTGCATTTGCAGGTACAATATAAAATTTAAAATTCTGCTTTGGCAGATGTTTTTTGCTGGCGGTGTTTTGCCGCTTCAAGCAGTGCTGTGCGTTCGTTGGGCAAATTGCCGCTGCGGACACGTTCCAGCAGGTATTTTAAAAATATGCCAGTTTCTGCGCCGTCCTTTATAATTTGCGCAAGGTCGGCTCCATTTACGGCAAGGTCAGCAGTATGCACCGGCATTTTAGTGCGGGCAATTTCTATCACGGCGTCTGCCAGTTCGCGCCCTTCTGCCATCAGCTGCGGGTTATTGCCGGCGTGTGTTGCGCCCATGTCTGCCAAAAACACTTCCTTCAGCTGTGAAAAGGCTTCCGTTAAATCTTTGGAGGTACGGAATTCGCCGCTGGCGGCTTCGGCGCGTACCCAGCGCGTCAGCGTGCGTTCTTTGGTAAACATCATCGGCGCAAAGCGCATGTGGTGCGATACCAGCCATACAACGCGCTTGGCAAAATCTTTTTGGTAGCGCAGGCGCGTCATTACTTCCTGCGCCATAACTGCGCTTAACGCTTCGTGCCCGTGGTCACTGGGCGAACCGTCCGGGTGGGTGCCGCGGATGCCGGGCATGCCTTTGCCGAGGTCGTGCAGCAGCATGGCCCAGCGGATTGTTAAATCGCGCGGGCTGTTATCAACGGCTTTTAATGTATGCTCCCATGCATTGTAACAGTGAAAGCGCCTGTTTTGTGGCAGCCCTTCCAGGTGGCGGAGCTCCGGCAGGATGTCAATTTCATGATATGTGCCGTTTTCTTTTACGCGGCATTTGGCGTCTGTCAGCCCTGTTGCCATCAGCAGCATCAGGCCTTTGCCTGCATATTTGCCCGTAAGCAGTTTGTCAAGTTCGGTGCGCACGCGTTCAAGCGATAAACCGGCGCAGTTTCCGGCGGGAAAACTGAAATTGCGCGGCATATAGTAAGGCGTGTTTTCTTCGCCAAAGGGAGGCAGCACGCTACTTTCCTGCACATAGTCAAAGCCAAGCTGGGCAACAAAACGGCAGGCGCGCAACATACGCAGTGCGTCTTCGCTGTAACGCTGCCCGGCGTCGCCGACAGTTCGCAGAATGTGGTTTTGTAAATCTTCCATGCCGTTATGGTAGTCATATATTCTGCCGTTTATATCCATTGCCATGGCGTTAACGGTAAAATCACGGCGGCTTAAATCTTCGCGCAGCGATTTGCTGAACCATACTTTTTCCGGCTTGTGGGCGTCAGTGCCATAACTTTCTCCGCGGAAGGTGGTAATTTCCGCAGGCACGCCGTCTATAACGGCAACCACGCAGCCAAAGTTCTGCCCGAGGTTATCAATGGTTTTAATATTGTTGGCACGGCATACCGCGCTGATTTCTTCCGGCGTAGCGCTGGTGGTAATGTCAAAATCGCCTGGCGGCAGTTTTAAAAGCAAATCGCGCACGGCGCCGCCGACAATGTAAGCCTCGTAGCCTGCTCCTGTAAGCATATGCAGTATTTTTTTTACGTAATCCGGTATTGCAGTCATTTTTACCTCATTCGTAGTCCATACCGTCATTTTTCAGGCGGTATTCCACATTAATGCCAAAGTATTCCCACAGCACCTCTTTTAAATCGGCGCCGTTTTTTATTTTATAGCGGTATTTAACCCTGCCGCTCAGGTAAAATTTTAAAAAGTTGCCGCGGATGGTGATGTTGCAGTCCTCGCGGAAGATGGAAAGCTCTTTTTCTTTGTTAAAGGGCGAATCGGGATGTGCGTCGCACCAGAAAGAAGGGAAAACGTAATCCTTTTCCAGTTGCGGTTCTTCGGTAAAGCCAAGCATGCGTTTCCATGGTTTTCCTTTTTCCTTCTGCCACAGCAGCCAGCCCCAAAACTCATCGCGCGTAAATTTGTACTGGCTGATGCCGTCGCTCTGCACGCGCTGTTCTTCCAGCAAAAGTGGTATGCGCGGGCTTTCGCTGTTGACGCCGACATCGGTGATATAACGCTTGCCGTCAATTGTTACGCACATATTGCGGTGCTGGCGCATCTGGTACACGTTTATTTTATTAATGAAGCGCCCGGCGAAGCTGACGAAATTAAAGCCCAGCGATTCGAGCAGCCAGGCATACAGTCCGTTCAGCTCAAAGCAAATGCCGCCGCGGTTGTGCAGAATGAGTTTATTAAACATGTCCTCGCGCTTCAGCGACGTTATTTTGCTGTTAAGGCAGTCAAAATTATCATAGGGGATGTATTTTAAATGCGCGTCATGCAGTTCCTGCAGCGTTGCTAAATCAGCCCTGGGCGTAAAATTTTCCAGCTGGAGCTTATGCAGGTACTGCTTTATTTGTTCTTTGGTCATCGGTTTAGAGCGCAGTTTCATAGGCTTCATCTCCAATCGGCTTTCCTATATTTATTGTAGCATGGCAGAAGTTTAATTAAAATGTTTTTGTTATTATTATGGTAAAATATAAAGCGGCGGAGGTGTAAAATGGTAATTTTAATAGGAAAATTCGTCTAATTTACGCTTGTGCCGTGAATATGGCTGCAAGTATATTCTGATTGACGGAAATTATGACGCAGCGCAAATTGCCGCGCAGATTAAAATGCTTTAATTAGGCGGCGTGCTGTGATAAAATATAAAGATAACATGGGTTAATATGCCTTGGAGGTTGTTTTGCAGAACAGAATGCCGCTTGTTGAAGCGATGCTGAAATATAAAAACGAAAAGGTTTATCCCTTCCATACGCCCGGGCACAAGGGCGGGCGCGGAATGGAAGCGCTTTTAAAAAACGAACTCGGCGCAGGGGCCGTGGCGATGGATGTATCGCTGATGAGCGAACTGGATGATATTCATGCGCCTTCTTCATATATAATGGAAGCGCAGAATTTAGCGGCGCAGTTGTATGGCAGCGACAGGTGCTTTTTTGCCGTTAACGGCACAACGGGCGCTATTCATGCCATGCTGATGGCGGCCTGCAAAGCAGGAGATAAAGTTTTAGTGCCGCGCAACGCTCACCGCAGTGTGGCAGGCGCGCTGCTTCTGGCAAATTTGGAGCCTGTTTTTGCAATGCCGGAATATGACGCGGTATTTGGCATTAACACGCAAATTACGCCGCAGGCGGTGGAAGCAATGTTTGCGCGCCATGCGGATATTAAAGCCGTGCTGGTGACAAGCCCCAATTATTACGGGCAGGCTGCGGATTTAAAAGCCATTGCCGGAATTGCCCATGCCCATAATGCCGTCCTTTTGGTGGATGAGGCACATGGGCCGCACCTTGGCTTCAGCAGTAAGCTGCCGCCTTCGGCCTTGCAGTGCGGGGCGGATGCCTGCGCGCAGAGCACGCATAAAATTCTGGGCGCTATGACGCAGTGCTCGCTGCTGCATGTTAAAGGCGGGCGCATTAGTTTAACGCGTGCCGCGGAAGCGGTGAGCCTTTTGACAACTACAAGCCCCAATTATTTGCTGATGGCTTCAATAGACGCCGCACGCTATACTTTGGCTGTGCAGGGCGACAAGCTGATTGAGCGTGCGCTGACAGCGGCAGAAAAGCTGCGCAAGTGCTTAAGTAAATTTGCCGGGCTGAAACTTTTGGATGCAGGCTGCACCGGCAAAAACGGCATAGCCGGGTTTGACTGTACTAAAGTAACGGTTAATACGGCGGCGTGGGGTTACAGCGGCACGGAAGCCGGTGATGCCCTGCGCAAAGCAGGAATTGCCGTGGAGCTTACCGATGCGCAGAACGTGCTTTTTTTGGTAACATTTGCGGACGGCGGCGCAGAATATGATGCCGTGCTTGAAAAAATAAGCAGTGTTTTTGCAGGCTTGGAGCAGCATAAACGCGCCCCTTTAAAAGAACAAAACTGCTGGAAGCTGCCGGAGTTTGTTACGGCAGTGCCGCTGCGCAGCGCGTTTGACGCGGAAACGGAAAGCCTGCCGCTGCAAGAGGCGGAAGGCAGAATCTGCGCGGAGCAGGTGAGCTTTTATCCGCCTGGCATACCGGTGCTGTGGCCGGGCGAACTTGTTACGGCAGCAGTAATTGACTACTGCCTGCGCATGAAAAAGCTGGGGCTGCCTGTAAGCGGGCCGGCTGATTATACATTAACAGAACTGCGGGTGATTAAATAAATGGCAAAAGGTTATTTTATCAGCCTGGAAGGCGCAGACGGCTGCGGCAAAACCACGCAGCTGGAGCATGTGGCTGAAGAATTGAGACGGCTTGGGCGTGAAGTTATATGCACGCGTGAACCGGGCGGTACTAGGCTGGCTGAAAGCCTGCGCGCAATGGTGCTTGACCCGGAACTGATAATGAATGCCCGTACGGAAACGCTTTTATATATTACGGCGCGAGCCGACCATGTTGCGCGGGTAATTAAACCGGCGCTGCTGGCGGGTAAAATTGTACTGTGCGACCGTTTCAGCGATTCTACCGAAGTATATCAGGGAATTGTACGCGGGCTGCCCTTGCAGGCCATTCATGGTTTAAGCACTTTTGCTTCCGGCGGGTTGGAGCCGGATTTAACAATACTGCTTGACGGCGACCCGGACCTTTTAGCTGCAAGGCGTGCTTTGCGCGGCGTTGAAGACCGCTATGAAAATGCCGGGCTGGAATTTCAGAAAAAAGTGCGGGACGGTTTTATGCTGCTGGCAGAAAAATACCCGGAACGCATTTTTAAAATTAATGCCTTGCAGGATGAACAGAAGGTAACTGCTGAAATTATGCGTGTTATTAATACTACCATTAAAATATGAGGTTAATTATGTGGGATGAAGTGCTGGGACACCAACAGAATAAAGAGTTTTTGCAAAAACTGCTGAAACCCGGCAGCCGCCCGCATGCCCTTTTGTTTTATGGTATGGGCGGCATTGGCAAAAAAATGCTGGCCCTGCATTTTGCAAAAACATTTTTATGCAAGTCTGCGTCAAAAAAGCCCTGCGGTATTTGCGAGAGCTGCCGTTTGATGGATATTGAAAATAATAGTTTTGCCCATCCGGATTTTTACCTGCTGACGGCAGAAGAAGCAGGCAAAGACATCAAAATCGAGCAGGTTAAGGAAATGGCAAAGCAGGCGGCATTTGCGCCGGTGCTTTCCGAACATAAAGTATGCATTATAGACGATGCCGGGCAGATGACGGCAGAAGCGGCCAACAGCCTTTTAAAACTTCTGGAGGAGCCGCCTCCGGGCTGGCTGTTTATTTTAATTACGCAGCAGGCAGAACGCCTTTTGCCAACGGTGCTGTCGCGCGTGGTGCGCCTGCGTTTTGACGCTCCGGACAGCAGTGCCGTCCAGCAGATACTGAAAGCGAAGGGCATTACTCAAAATACACAGGTACTGGCGGCTCTTGCAGGCGGTTCGCCGGGCAGGGCGTTAAGTTATAATCAGGCAGATATTTTTGCAATCCGCCGTGAGGCGCTTGATTTACTGAAAAAACTGCCGCTGCAAAACCCTTTTGGTTATATTGCGGCGCTGGGCTGGGGCGAAAAATACGACCGCGCGGCCGCGCTGCTTTTAACGGAACAGTTTATTTACCTTCTTCGCGATGTGCTGCTTGTGCAGAGCGGTGCAGGCGGGCAGGTATACAATACGGATATTATGGCCGGGCTTGACGGCATTGCCGCAGATTGGCCTTTACATACAACCAGGCAGGGCGTAAACGCTGCGCAGGAAGCCTGGCAGAACATTAATAAAAATGTAAGCGCCAAAAATGTTTTGGAGGCGCTGGTTTTGAAACTTGATTTACTGCGGAAGGAGTGAAAATTTTGCTGAAAGTAGTAGGCATTAGGTTTAAAAAAGCAGGTAAAATATATTATTTTGACCCGGTTGATACCGGAGTGGAAGTTGGCGACCACGTAATTGTGGAAACGGTGCGCGGCTTGGAATACGGCACGGTTGTTATCGGAGCGAGAGAGGTTGAGGAAAACAAGCTTGTTTCGCAGCTGAAACCCGTTATGCGCAAGGCAACCGAACAGGACGCGCTGAAGGTGCAGGAAAATAAAGTGCGCGAAAAAGAAGCCTTTAACATCTGCCTGCGCAAAATTGCCAAGCACGGGCTCCCCATGCGGTTGATTGACGTGGAGTTTACTTTTGATGTTAATAAGATTATTTTTTATTTTACGGCGGACGGGCGTATTGATTTCCGCGAACTGGTAAAGGATTTGGCATCCGTATTCCGTACCCGTATTGAGCTGCGCCAGATTGGCGTGCGCGACGAAGCAAAAATGCTGGGCGGCATCGGCAGCTGTGGCAGGCCTTTGTGCTGCGCTACCTTCCTCGGCGATTTTGAGCCGGTATCCATCCGTATGGCCAAAGACCAGAACCTGTCGCTGAACCCGGCCAAGATTTCCGGCGTGTGCGGCAGGCTGATGTGCTGCTTAAAATACGAGAACGATGTGTATTGCAGCGGCTGCTGCGGCAAACGTTCCGTGCCGGAGCGCGTGGAAGCACCGAAGGTTGGCGTTATGGTTGTTACGCCGCTCGGCGAAGGCCGCGTTATGGGCGTTAACCGCGCTATGCGCACTGCTTCCGTACAGTTTACGCCGGATAATACCATTCAGGTGGAATGGGACGAAATCGTGGATGCTTCCAAGGCGGATAAAATTTAATGGTACACAGCGGAATCAGGCGCGATTCATTGCCGGGCTGCGGGTATGTAGTCTGGCAGGACGCCGGTGAATTTACTTTTACAACGGATTCTGTCTTCGTGGCGGCGTTTGCCCATTTGGTAAAAAAGGCGCAGGTGCTGGAACTTGGCAGCGGCACAGGGGCAATAAGCCTGTTTTTGGCGGCTCGCGGCGCGGAAAAGGTAACCGGAATTGAGTTTAACCCCAAAGTTACCGCCCTTATGGAGCGCAGCATTAAAGATAACGGGCTTGAAGAAACAGTAAAGGTAATTGGCGGCGATTTGCGCGAAATTAACAAATATTTTAAAACCGAAAGCATGGATTTGGTAATTGCTAACCCTCCCTACCGCAACAGCGGCAATACCCGCAAAATAGGCACTGCTGCTTGCCATGAGGTAACGGCGGATTTGCGCGACTTTTTTAAAGCTGCAGCGTATGCCGTGCGCTACCGCGGGCGCTTTGCCATTGTGCAGCTGCCCGACCGTTTTGCCGAGTGCATGCAGTTGGCGGCGGAGTTTGGCTTGCAGCCCAAACGTTTGCAGTGGGTGCACAGCGCGGTTGACAAGCCTGCATGGATATTTTTAATGGAAATGGTTAAGGGCGGCAGCTATGGGCTTGATGTTTTGCCGCCGCTTGTAATGTACAACGCCGATGGAACTTTAAGCGCGCAGGCACTGGCGTATTACGATAAATCAAAGGAGCAGGCAAAATGACGGAAGCCGGAACTTTATATCTTTGCGCAACGCCGATAGGCAATCTGGAAGATATTACGCCGCGCGTACTGCGCACTTTAAGCGAAGCCGATATTATTGCGGCGGAAGATACGCGCCATACCTTGCAGCTTTTAAACCATTTTAATATTAAAGGGCATTTGGTGCGCTATGATGAGCACAGCAAGGATAAAAACGGGCCGAAGCTGATAGCAGAACTTTTGGACGGCAAGAATGTAGCACTTGTCAGTGACGCGGGCTTTCCCGGCATTGCCGACCCCGGCGAGCAGCTGGCACGCGAAGCGATTGACGCAGGCATAAAAGTTGTGCCGCTGCCGGGCGCAAATGCCGCACTGTGCGCACTTATTGCTTCGGGGCTGCCGTCATCACCGTTCTTTTTCGGTGGTTTTCTGCCCAAAAGCAAAAAGAACAGGGCAGAGCAGCTGGCGGCGTGGAAGAACATTCCTTCGACAATAATATTGTATGAAGCGCCGCACCGTATTAAAGATGTGCTGAAAGAAATACTGGCGGCGTGGGGCGACAGGCAGCTTGCCGCTGCGCGCGAGCTTACCAAGCTGCACGAAGAATTCTTCCGCGGCAGCGTAACGGAATGCCTGGCATGGTTGGAAGCACAGCCGCCGCGCGGTGAGTTCTGCCTTGTTATAGCGCAGGGCGAGGATGATGTGCAGGAAGAAACGCAGGCAGCCGACCCGCTGGACGAAGTAAAGGCACTTATTGCGCAGGGCATGGATAAAAAAGCAGCGCTGGCACAGGTTGCCAAAGCGCGCAAAGTGCCAAAGCGCGAACTTTATAACAGATTGCTGGCGGAAGAATAAAAGTTTGGCGCTTGCTTTTGCACAGCGGCGCAGAATGTGATAAAATTACAAAGGAATTGTCTGCAAAAATCAGCATTGCAGGCGCTTACACCGTTAAAACAATATTAACATAAAAGAAGGGAAAGCACATGAGCAAGAACAGTTTTTATATCACTACCCCAATTTATTATCCCAGCGATAATCTGCACATTGGCCACGCTTACTGCACAACCATTGCCGATACCGTTGCCCGTTATCACCGCGCTAAAGGCGAGGATGTATTCTTTTTAACCGGCAGCGACGAACACGGCCTGAAAATTCAGCGCAAAGCAGCCGAAAAAGGCATTACGCCGATTCAGTATGTTGACGCAATCGTAGCCAACTTTAAAAAGCTGTGGAAAATGCTGAACATTTCCAACAACGATTTTATCCGCACCAGCGAAGAACGCCACCATAAAGTTGTGCAGGCTGTACTGCAGAAAATTTATGACCAGGGCGATATTTATAAAAAGAATTATGAAGGTTTGTACTGCGTTCCGTGCGAATCTTACTGGCTGGAACGCCAGCTTGTAGACGGCAAATGCCCGGACTGCGGCCGCCCGGTAGAAAAAATGGCGGAAGAAAGTTATTTCTTTAAACTGTCCAAATATCAGGATAGAATTCTGGAATATATTGAAACCCATCCTGATTTTATTCAGCCGGTTTCCCGCCGCAACGAGATGATTAACTTCATTAAACAGGGTTTGGAGGATTTGTGCATTACCCGCACAACTTTCGACTGGGGCATTCCCGTTCCGTTTGACCCGAAACACGTTGTTTACGTTTGGTTTGACGCGCTCTTAAACTACTTTACCGCTATCGGCTACGGTACGGATGAAGAAAAGTTTAAAAAATTCTGGCCTGCCAATATTCACCTTGTCGGTAAGGAAATTGTACGTTTCCACAGCATTATCTGGCCGATTATGCTGATGGCAATGGGCGAAGAGCTGCCGAAACAGGTTTACGGCCACGGCTGGCTTGTTGTTGACGGCGATAAGATGTCCAAATCCAAGGGCAATGTTATCGACCCGATTGCTTTAATTGAAGAATTTGGCCCGGATGCTATCCGCTACTTCCTGCTGCGCGAAATTACGCTCGGCAGCGACGGCAACTTCTCGCGCGATGCGCTGATTAACCGCATTAATGCCGACCTTGCCAACGACCTTGGCAACCTGCTGCACCGCACCGTAAGCATGATTGAAAAATACCACGGCGGCGTTGTAACGCATAAGGAAGGCACAGAAGCCGTTGACAAGGAGTTTATTGCCCTTGTTAATGAAACTGTTGCCGGTTACAGTGACGCCATGGACCATATGGAACTGAACCAGGCTATTAAGGATGTGTGGAATCTTATCGGCCGCGCCAATAAATATATTGATGAAACCGCACCGTGGATTCTGGCAAAAGACCCGGCGCAGGCAGAACGCTTGCAGGCCGTTATGTACAACCTTGCCGAAGCGCTGCGCATTGTTGCCATTTTGATTGCGCCGTTTGTGCCTGTTACCGCGCCGAAAATTTACGAACAGCTCGGCCTTGGCAAACCGGAAAGCTTCTTTATGGCAGACGCTGTTTGGGGTAAAATGGCAACCGGCACCAAAGTGCAGAAGGGTGAACCGCTTTTCCCGCGCATTGAAATTACCGAAGCCGGTGAAACCGTAATTGCGGCTACCAAAAAAACTGCCGCCAAGGCAATTAAAGCCGAAGCTCCGAAAGCTGAAGCCAAAAAAGAAGCAAAACCTGCAGCGGCAGCAGACGGTGAAATTACCATTGATGATTTTGCAAAGATAGATTTGCGTGTGGCAACCGTTGTTGCCGCAGAACGCGTGCCAAAAACCGATAAGCTGATTAAATTGCAGGTAAAAATCGGCGATGAGGAACGCACCATTGTAAGCGGAATTGCCCAGCATTACGAACCGGAAAACCTGATTGGCAAAAACGTTATTGTTATTGCCAACCTTAAACCGGCCAAGCTGCGCGGTATTGAAAGCCGCGGCATGGTGCTGGCAGCCAGTGACGGCGAAGGCAACCTGGTACTGGCAGACGCACCGGGCATTGCCAGCGGCAGCAAGGTGAAATAAAATGTCGCGTACAGGTTTATGGGATTCACATGCCCATCTTGATTCCGATTATTTTACCGATGACCGTGACGAGCTGATTGCCAAAATCGGCGAAGAAATGGAAGGTTTTATTAACCCCGGCTGTGACGAAGCAAGCTCCGCTTTTGCCGTACAGCTTGCAGAAAAGTATGATTTTGTTTATGCCGCTGTGGGCTGGCATCCGGAAGAACTTGCCGGTATTAAAGATGAGCATTATCTTGATAAACTGGCGGCGTGGGCTGTGCATCCAAAAGTTGCGGCAATCGGGGAAATTGGGCTTGATTATTACTGGAAAGAAAACGAGCCGAAAGAAGTACAGAAAAAACGCCTTTTGGAGCAGATAGACCTTGCCGTACAGTTTGATTTGCCGGTAATTATCCATGACCGTGAAGCGCACGGCGATATTTTCGATATTTTCCGCAGCGAAGTGCCTGCGGGAACAAGGGCTGTGTTTCATTGTTATTCCGGCTCGCTGGAAATGGCAAAGGAACTTGCCAAACGCGGCTATTACTTTGGCTTTGGCGGTACAAGCACTTATAAAAACGCCGCCAAAGTGCGTGAGGTGCTTGCTTTTGTGCCGGACGAACTGCTGCTTTTTGAAACGGATTCGCCGTATTTAACGCCGGTGCCTTACCGCGGCAAGCGCAATAATCCGCTTTATACGGAACTTGTGGCGCAAAATGCGGCGCTGGTACGCGGAACAACTTTTGAAGCACTGGCAGCGCAGACAACGAAAAACGTTAAAACGCTTTTTAATAAAATTAAATAATGCTGACGCGGCAGTCTGCTACTGCTGCGTCTTTTATTTACCATAAAGGTGCTTGTGCATAATACTTTTCGCAAAGAGTTGTTTGATTTTAAACTAAAAGTACCTTCAAGGAAGATGGCTTGACATTATAAAAAAGGCTGTGATAAAATACCCCCGAATTAAGGAGGTAATATTATGCCTAAAAATGTTACAGTTTTCAGAAGAACCATTTTGATAGCCATAATGTTTGTAATTTTATTCAGTGGGCATACGCATCTTGGTTTGGCGGAAGCACCTGTTACCATTTTAAAGTTTGACGGTACGGAAAGAACAGTTACAACGGAACTTTCCGACCCGCTCGCTGTTTTTAAAGAAGCAGGCATTGCCGTAGGGCAGGCAGACCGTATTGAAGAAAAAACGAGCGGCCGCGGCAAAGTGCTGGTTTTAAAACGTGCCGTGCCGGTTATTGTTGTGCGCGGAGATTCGCAGCAGAAGTTTTTTACCAATAAAGACACTGTTGGCGAAGCGTTAAAGGAGTTAAACATCCGCTTTAACAAAAAACGCGTTTACCCTGCCGCAGATACTCCGGTTACTGCCAATGTGGAAATCCATATCCTTAACAAAGGAGATACTTTAAGCTCTGTTGAGGCCGATTCGGAAATTCCCGTAAAATACATTGATGACGAGAATATTCCTTACGGGCAGGAGCAGCTTGTGGAACAGGGCAAAGCCGGCAAGGTAAAAGTTGTAAAAAAATCCGTGGTAAGCACGGGCAAAGCACCCAAAGAAGTGGAAATTGCCCGCGAAGTTCTGGCAGACCCCAAATATTCCGTTATCAGGCGCGGCATTGGCATGTCGGTAGAAACGCCGGAGGGCAGAAAAAAATATAGCCGCATCATTACTGCTGAAGCAAGTGCCTATACCGTACACTGCGGCACGGGCACTGGCCTTACATCCATCGGCCTTGTGGCTGCCCGCGGCATTGTTGCCGTTGACCCGCGTGTAATACCGTACTATACCAAAATGTATATCCCCGGTTACGGCATTGCCATTGCAGGCGATACCGGCGGCGCTATCCGCGGCAACCGCGTGGATTTGTTTATGGACAGTTACGAGGAAGCAATCAACTGGGGCCGCCGTAATGTGGAAGTTTATATTTTAGAGGACTAATAAGTGCTGAAAGAAGTTATTGTAGTAGAAGGAAAAAGTGATACCGCGGCAATCAGGCGCGCGCTGGAAGCCGACACGATAGAAACGGGTGGTTTTACGCTGGCCGCGTCTACCCTGCGCAAAATTGAAGCAGCGTATAAAAAGCGCGGCATTATTATACTTACTGACCCTGACGGAGCAGGCAACCGCATACGCCGCTTTTTAACAGAGCGTTTTCCGGAGGCAGGGCAGGCTTTTATACCGCGCATTGATGCAACCGACAATGGCGATGTCGGCGTGGAACAGGCAAGCCCCAAGGCTATTTTAGCGGCTCTGGGCAAAGTGCGCCATCATGAATTTACGCCGCAGAAAGAATTTACAGAGCGTGATTTAATGCTAAACGGGCTCAGCGGCGGCAGCATGGCAAGCGCAAGGCGTGATAAGCTGGCTGCGCTTTTGGGCGTCGGTTACGGCAATGCAAAATGCTTTTTGCAAAGGCTTAACACCTACGGCGTAACGCGCGAAGAATTTAATTCCGCACTGGCGGAAATTGGAGAAGTTGAATGAAGAAACCTGTAATTGCTACACCGGAAGTTACTAATTATATATTGCGCAGGTTTAGCCTGCATGCCGATAAAAAACTCGGGCAGAACTTTTTAATTGATGAAGACATTGTGCGCCGCATTGCCGCTGCCGCGGAGCTTGCGCCCGGAGAACCGGTGCTTGAAGTAGGCCCCGGTATTGGCACGCTGACGCAGGCACTGGCAGAAACCGGCGCGGACGTAACCGCTGTTGAACTGGACAAACGCCTTTTGCCGGTGCTTGAAAAAACGTTGGAAGGCTACGAGAACGTGCGTGTTATTAATGCCGACGTGCTTGAACTTGACGTTAACAGTGCCATGGGCGGCAAAACCTTTAAGGTTGCAGCCAATTTGCCGTATTACATTACTACGCCGATAATTTTTGCGCTGCTTGAAAAGAAGCTGCCGCTTGAACGCATGGTAATTATGGTGCAGAAGGAAGTTGCCGAGCGCATAACGGCAGCGCCGGGCGGAAAAGATTACGGCGCGCTTTCGGTTGCCATGCAGTATTACACGGAGCCGGAAATTGCCTTTATCGTGCCGCCGTCAAGTTTTATTCCGCGGCCAAGCGTGGACAGTGCCGTTGTGGTGTGCAAAAACCGCACCGTGCCGCCGGTGGAAATTTGTGATGAAAAACTGTTTTTCCGGGTGGTAAAGGCAGCATTTTCGCTGCGCCGCAAAATGTTAAGCAATGCGCTGAAGAACATGGGCATTACTTCGCAGCAGGCACAGGAATGGCTGAACCTTGCGGGCATTAACCCCAAACGCCGCGGCGAAACGCTTTCATTGCAGGATTTTGCAAACTTAACCAATACCTTTGAAAAGATAAAATAGCAATATAAGTTCAGCAGGCTTAAAAGGCCTGCTTATTTTTTTACAAATTTTTTGGTTAGTTATTGACAACCGCATAAAAAAAGAGTATAGTGTTCTTAAACAGGAACAATATACAAGGGGCTGAATGAGGGGAATGGAAATCGTAGAACTCTTAATGCACTTTAACCTTACACGCCAGGAGGCAACATTATACCTGCTGCTGTTAAAGGCCGGCAGGCTTACGGGCTATGAAGCGGCCAAGCAGACAGGCATATCACGCTCCAACACCTATACGGCACTGGCCGGACTGGTGGAAAAGGGCGCTGCCTATATAATGGAAGAAGGCAAAGTGACGCGTTATACGCCGGTTGCACCGGAGGAGTTCTGCAATAATAAAATCCGCCGCCTGGCGGAAATGCGCGACGCGCTTATAAAAGAACTGCCCGGTGTAAAAAATGAAGCTGAAGGTTATATAACCATTAAAGGCAACGCAGAAATTATCAGCAAGCTGCAAAACACCGTACTTAATGCCAAAGCGCGCATTTATGTATCGGCAAATGCCGCCGTAATGGAACTTTTGCGTACTGAGCTTGAAGACGCGCTTGGCCGCGGCTTAAAGGTAGTGGTTATTACCGGCAGCGATTTCCTGCTTCCGGGGGCAATTTGCTACAACACCGTTAAACAGACAGGGCAGATAAGGCTGATAGCCGATTCGCAGACGGTGCTGACAGGTGATTTGGATGAGGGGGCAAATTCAACCTGTTTATATTCCTGTAAGCGTAACCTGGTGGATTTGTTTAAGGACGCGCTTAAAAACGAAATTAAACTGATTGAATTGCAGAAAGGTTGAGATTAATGTCTGAAAAAATTCCGTTTGTTACCAAAGAACAACTTGAAGATATTGCATCACGTTATGCAACACCGTTTTATTTATATGACGAAAAAGGTATCCGTGAAACTGCGCGCAGGGTAAATAAAGCTTTCAGCTGGAACAAAGGCTTTAAGGAATATTTTGCGGTAAAAGCAACGCCGACACCGGGCATTTTAAAAATTTTGCACGAAGAAGGCTGCGGCGCGGATTGTTCTTCTTATACAGAGCTTTTAATGGCTGATGCGGTTGGCTTTAAGGGCGATGAAATTATGTTTTCGTCCAACGATACGCCTGCCGAAGATTTTCAGCTGGCACGCAAACTTAATGCCACTATAAATCTGGATGATATTACCCATATTGACTTTTTGGAGCGCGTGGCCGATATTCCCGATACCGTGTGCTGCCGCTACAATCCGGGCGGGCATTTTGCCATTGCCAACAATATTATGGATAACCCGGGCGACGCCAAATACGGCATGACGCGCGAGCAGCTTACCGAGGCTTACAAACGCCTTATGGCTAAAGGCGTAAAACACTTTGGGCTGCATGCGTTTTTGGCAAGCAACACCGTTACCAACGATTACTACCCGGAACTGGCACGTATTTTATTTAAAGTTGCCGTTGAATTAAAAGAAGAAACCGGCGCTTCCATTGAATTTATCAATCTTTCCGGCGGTGTTGGCATTGCCTACCGCCCCGGACAGACGCAAAATGATATTATGGAAATAGGCGAAGGCGTGCGCCGTGCTTATGAAGAAGTGCTTGTACCGGCAGGTATGGGCAATGTAAGGCTTTATACCGAAATGGGACGCTACATGCTGGCACCTTACGGTGCGCTGGTGAGCCGCGTTATTCACCAAAAGCATATTTATAAAGAATATATCGGGCTGGATGCCTGCGCCGCCAACCTGATGCGCCCGGCAATTTACGGCGCTTACCACCATATAACCGTTATGGGCAAGGAAAATGCGCCCTGCGACCACAAATATGACGTTACGGGTGGCTTGTGCGAAAACAACGATAAATTTGCCATTGACCGCATGCTGCCGGAAATAAACATCGGCGATTTGGTATTTATCCATGACGCCGGTGCGCACGGTTTTGCCATGGGCTATAACTATAACGGCAAGCTGCGCAGCGCGGAACTTTTGCTGAAAGAGGACGGCAGTGTTGAAATGATACGCCGCGCCGAAACTCCGGCAGATTATTTTGCCACTTTTGATTTTACTGGTTTGTTTAATAAGGATTAACAAGGATAACTCCGGTGCTTGTTTGGGCAGGCATCGGAGTTTTTGTATGCCTGTGCTAATTGAAGAATAGGGCAACGTATGGTATGATTGTAAAGTAAATCTGATTATGCTTGAAATAAAGAAGATGTCAATACTATTACAGCCATACAAAAATGCTGCGGCTTCTGCGATTCCGTCCGGGCTGCGCAGCCGGACTCTCCTATGTTAAAATTATAATTTTTGCCGCCGCAGTTTTTGCTTATGGCTTTATAGCATTAACATCTTCCTGGAATAAGTTGGTTTATAATAAACTATCATAAAGGAGCAATACTATGTCGATATTGGAACATGCCTCGCTGATGACTGACGAAATAAGGCGCGTGCCGCTTGAAGAACTGCAAACACGTCTTGCGCGTTTCCGTGAGGAAATGGAAAAAGAACATCCCGGCTGGCAGATGGCGGTTATTAATAATAAAGTTAATATGTACTATTTTACCGGTACAATGCAGGAGGGCGCGCTGGTTATCCGTCCGCAGGACGAAATTTTGTGGGTGCGCAGAAGCTATGACCGCGCCCGCAATGAATCGCTGCTACCGGATATCCGCCAAATGCAGAGCTTCCGCACTTTGGCGGAATTTTATGGCACTTGCCCGGAAGTTATGTATGTGGAATGCAGAAAAGCCACTGTTGACTGGCTGAACATGCTGCGCAAATATATGCCTTTTAAAGAATATACCGATATCGACGGCCTGCTGTGCAGCCTGCGCCTTGTAAAAAGCAGCTATGAACTGGAACTGATGAAGCGCAGCGGCGCTATTCACCAGACGGTGCTGGAGCAGCTGGCGCCGAAAATGATAAAGGAAGGCATCAGTGAAGCCGAACTTGCCGTAAGCCTGTACACCGAAATGTTAAAGCGTGGTTCGCACGGCATTGCACGCATGAATCTGCCCCTGGGCGAAGATGTTATCGGCGTGGCGTCGTTTGGTAAAAGCGGGCTGGTGCGCACTGCTTTTGACGGCCCCGGCGGCACGGGCGGCACCTGCATTGCGGTGCAGAGCATTGGTTCGCCGTTCCGCAAATTAAAAGCGGGCAGGCTGGTTTATCTGGATATTCCCTGCGGTGTGGAAGGCTACCATACCGATAAAACGATAGTATATTATTTTGGCGATATTAATAAAGACCCAAACCGCGATTTGATTTTGGCGGCACATGAACATTGCATAATGCTTGAGCGTTTTGCCGCTGCCATGTTAAAGCCCGGCACGGTGGTGGAAGATATTTATAACGAAACAATGAAGCAGTTTGACAGCCGCTTTGCTGCAGGTTTTATGAACGGCGGCAAGTTTTTGGGGCACAGTATAGGGCTTACCATGGATGAAAGCCCGGCCGTTGCCAACCGTTTTAAAGAAGTGCTTACGGAAGGCATGACCTTTGCGCTGGAGCCGAAAATTGCCCTGCCCGGCATTGGCATGGTTGGCAGCGAGAACACTTACCTTGTAACGGCAAACGGCGGCAAGGCGTTTACAGGCTCGCCGCACAAGCTGTACTGCATTTATTAAAACATATACCCATAAAAATAACGGCAATAACTTTTGCATAGTGCAGGTTATTGCCGTTTTAGTTTTCTTTTGTATCATTTGAAGCAGACGTTTCTGCTTTTGCGCTTTATAATAAAAGCACATAATATCAGCCGGTGGTTTCCGAAGAACATAGCCGTGCCAGTGCCGGTAAATCCGTAACGGTAATTTTGCCGCGCCCTGTGGCGATGATGCTTTGCCGGCGCAGCTGCGCAAGCCCGCGCGTTATCTGTACGCGGCTCAGGCCGAGCATTCCGGCAAGGGCGTCCTGCGTAATTGCAATATCAAAACCGTGGCTTTGCGGGTTATTTACTGTTAGCAGGTACAGCAGGTTGCAGATTTTGACAAAGGATGAATTGTATTCCTGATGTACGGTTTCAAACAGCAGGCGGTTGACATACATGGAATACCAGTTGACAACCTGCTCGCTTAATTCCGTGTTTTCTTCAAACATTTGGCTAAACTGCTGCCGCGTAAATTCCAGCACGGAAATTTCCGTCAGGGCAACCGTTGTAAGCGAAAGCTCTATTTTAAAGCCGCAGGTATGGTAACCGGGAAAAATACTGCCTTTGCCGTGGAAGCTGATGATTTTGCGGTGCCCGTTTTCGTGGTCGGCGTAGTGCATCAGCGCGCCGCTTTTTATGTAATGAATTTTTTCGTGCGGCTGACCCGGACGCCACAGGTATTCGCCTTTGGCAAAATGTTTTTCGGTATGCGGGTGCGACAGAAAATAATTGTAAAAACGGCAGAATTCGCCTGTGAAATAATAACGTGGTGTCAGCATGGCGGTTCCTCCGATGTGTTATGTTCAGTTAAATTGTAGCATTGGCGGCGTGGTTAGGCAATGGGTGTATTTGGCTTTATAATGGGTTTGAAAAAACAAAAGCTATGTACTGATGCGGTTCACGCTAAAAACTGCGGCTTCTCCGATTCCGGTCAGGCTGCGCGGCTGACCTCTCGTTTGAATAGATAAAAAATTTAGCCGCCGCAGTTTTTTTATCATTCACCTTACAGCACACAGCTTTTGTTTGATTAAGGTCTTTTTTACTATGATATACAGATTTTTCTTTATTAAATAGTGATAAAGTACGAATTTGCCGCGAAAACTTTTTGGTTACTTTTTAGTTATAAAAAGTAACATGAGTAATAAAGTAAAAATAAAAAATTAGCGTATAATCAAAGATATTAAACTAAAAATATAAATATAAAAGGAGCGAGCATCATGCAGCACAAATGCAAAGTGACGGTTATTGACAAAAAATGCTTTAACGATTATCAGGAAAAATATCTGGCAGACCCTAAAAGCGGCCCGTGCCCGTTTTACAATGTTGGCGACGAGTTTATTTTTGAGCACTACGGCGGCGACGATACCTTCTGGCGTACCGGCAACGGCACACAGTGCGGCGAAGCGTGGGACTGCATCAGCCGTTATATTTACACGGCGCTTCAGGGCGGCAGCATTATGCGCGGCTGGACTAACGACGAACGCATGATGATTGCCTGCTGCAACGACGGTACGCGCCCGGTAATTTTTAAAATTGAGCGTTTGGATTACCTGGTTGTTAAAATTGAAGACATGGCGTGCGGAAAATGCGCGGAAAAAGTACAGGCTGCGCTGGCACAGGTACCGGGCGTAAAAAGCGTGACTGTAAGGCTTGACAGAAACTGGGCAGAGGTTTTTGCAGATAAAGGGCAGGAGCCGGAAGTTTTTGCTTTAACGGCGGCGGTGGAGGCACTGGGCTACAAAGTAACAGGCATTGATTAAAACCTAAAAACATAAAAATAACGGCAGCGGCCTAAAAAGGTCACTGCCGTTTTATTATTTTACTGTAAGTTTTTGCAGTTCCGCAATTTCCGTAGGGTAGCACAGCACATACAGCGTATCGCCGCTGTGCAGGCGCGTATTGCCTTCGGGGATGAGTTCTTCGTCGCCGCGTTTTACGTCTACCAAAAGCGAATGGCGCGGCCAGTTAATTTCACGCACCAGGCGACCGTCGGCAGTGCTGCCGGTATCTACCGTCAGCTCCATAATGCTACGTTCCTGTTCGGAGTGGTTGCGTTCCAGCGCTTTGGTATTTTTCAAAAGGCGCATAAACAGTTCGCCGTACAGCGGCTTGGCGCGCCAAATTTCCGTTGTGGCAAAAGCCGTAAGCGAAGCAAGCGCCAACGGCAAAAGGTGCATAAACGAACCTGTCATTTCCATAACAAGCACCGTGGCAGTGATGGGCGTGCGTACGGAAGCCGTAAAAAATGCCGCCATGGAAAGTATAACGATATTTGTTTTATAGGCGCTGCTTAAAAGGCCCGCCTGAGAAAACAGCCCGGCCATAACCGCACCGGCAACTCCGCCTGCAACAAGCGTTGGTATAAATGCGCCGCCCGGCAGCCCGCGCCCGAAGGCGAGCAGCGTAAGCAGTATTTTGGCAGCTAAAAACATCAGCAGTACCGTTACGGGGTAGGAGTTAAAAGCGGTATTGGTTAGTAAATCGTCGCCGCCGCCCAATGCTTCCGGCAGATATAAGCCGGTAATGGCAGTAACGGCAAGCAGCAAAAAGTTTTGCAGGCAGCTGCTGTTTGGCAGCAGTTTGTAAAGGCGCGCGGCATTTAAAAGCCCATAATTAAACAACGCGCCCAGTAAGCCGCAGATGATGCCTGCCGCCAGAATTACCCAGTAATCGCTGTACTGCAAAACGGGCAGCCCGGAAAAATTAAAAACGGTATCGCGCCCCAGTATTAAGCGGCTTGTAAAGGTTGCTGCCACGGATGCCGAAAGCACGGGAAACAGCAAAAAGCCTGAAAAATTGTGGTTGATTTCTTCCAGAACGAAAATAACGCCTGCCAGCGGAGCGTTAAAAACTGCGGCCAAGCCTGCTGCCGCGCCGCCGCTGATAAGATAGCGTTCTTCGATGCGCGGGCGTGCCAGAAGGCGGCTTACACCCTGACCGGCCATAGCGCCCATTTGAATGGACGGGCCTGCCCTGCCGAGCGAAAGCCCGCTGCCTATGGCAAGGGCGCAGGCGGCGAATTTAACAAGTAAAATGCGCAGCCAGCGTAGCTTAAAAACGCCCAGTACGGCGCCTTTTACCTGCGGAATGCCGCTGCCCGCCGCCTGCGGTTCCGCTTTGGCAAGCCACGCAAGCAAAGCGGCGGCAATAAGCAGTGCAGCGCAAAAAAGTGCAATGGCAGGCGGCGTATAACCGCCGGCAAAAACAAGGGTTTGCAAATTGGCGCGGAGTGAAGCGGCACCGGTTAAGGCAAGCCGGAAGCAGCTTATGATAACGCCTGCCAGTACGCCGGTAACAACGCCGCCGGCACATAAGCGCAGGCGGAAATAGCGCGTATTGTTAAGCAGTTTGTAAGTTGTAAGAACCCTCAGCCTTGCGTCCATGTCTCCTCCGTATAATCGCCGCGGGCAGAAACAATCCGGTAGCCTATGGAAGCTACTTCACGCTGCAGTTCGTTCAGCGCTTCGGCTGCTTCTGCACCGGTGTGCAGTTTATTGTCGTACAAAAGGTATTTGCCGCGTACATTCTGCGGCGAAAGATTGGGCATAATAACATTTGCACCGGCCTTAATTCCCAAAAGCCTGCCGCCCGGAGCGAGAGTGCCCAGCGCCGTTGTTGCCGGAAGAAGCACATGCGGAAATAAAAGCCGCAGAACGGCAAGCAGCACCAAAGTAAGTTCCACGCTGCCTGCGGGTTCGTCCTTAAACGGCGTATCATGATGGGGGATGAAAGGCCCGATGCCAATCATCTGCGGGCGCAGTTTTTGCAGAAACATTAAATCGTCCGCTAAATTTTCCGCCGTCTGGTAAGGTGAGCCGACCATAAAGCCCGCGCCTGCCTGATAGCCGAGTTCTTTTAAAGTATACAGGCAGTTCTGCCGGTTTTTGGCGTTCAGTTCTGCCGGGTGCAGTTTGGCGTAATGCGCACAATCTGCAGTTTCGTGGCGCAGAAGATAACGGTCGGCGCCTGCTTTTTTCCATAAGGCGTAGGTTTCCCGGCTGCGCTCGCCGATGGAAAGCGTAACGGCGCAGTCCGGATGCTGCGCTTTAATGGCGCGCACAATGGCGGCGATATCATCGTCACTGTAAAAATAATCCTCGCCGCCCTGTAAAACAAAGGTGCGGAAGCCAAGCCCGTACCCTGCTCGGCAGCATTCCAGAATTTCTTCCTGCGTAAGGCGGTAGCGCGCGGCATTTTTGTTGCTGCGCCTTATGCCGCAGTAATAGCAGTCGTTTTTGCAGTAGTTGGTAAACTCTATCAGCCCGCGCACAAAAATCTGCCTGCCGAAGCTTTTTTGTGCTGTTTCCTGCGCCAGCGCAAAAAGCAGGTTTTTATGCTGCGCGCCCTGCTTGATAAGCTGCAAGGCTTCGTCTTTATTAAGGCTGTGCGTATTGTTTAATTTTTCTATCAGTAAGGCTGTATCCATAAATAAAAACTCCTTTAAATACTTTTATTATATCATGTTCCGGCAGCGGCGGCTGCAAATTTGCGGCAGGATTTTTGGCGGCGGCGGAGAATTAAAATAATATTAAGTAACTTTTCGCTGATTTTAAGTTTTGGAGGAAAGAAACAAAAATGTTTGATAAGGTTTTGCTTGCAACAGATTTATCGGAGGAAGCGGACGGCCTGCTTCCGTGTTTTTACAGCTTGTGTCCCGATGACGATACCGAGGTTGCGGTAGCGCATATTTTTAAAGACAAAGAGGATGCGGAGCCCGGCAGCAGCAGCTTTAAAAAAGTGCAGAGCCGTGTGCGGGCCGTAGTTGCCGAACTGCGCCGCGCCGGATACGAAAACGCGCGTGAAATTTACCGCAGCGGCGAAGTTTTTGAGCAGTTAACGGAAATTGCCGATGATGAGGACGCAGGGCTTATTATGGTGGCGTCGCACGGAAAAGGCTTTTTTAAAAGCGCGCTTTTGGGAAGTACTACCTTTGATTTGGCGCGTGCTACCGACAGGCCGCTGTTTGTTTCAAAACCGGTGGAAGATGCAGGCGACGAATTGCTGCAGAAAAATCTGCTGCACCGCATTCTGGTACCGACCGATTTTTCGCTGAAGTCTTTGTCGGCGCTGGACGTTATCCGCATGCTGCGCGAGCATATAAGCGAAGTTGTGTTTGTGCATGTTGTGGAGCGCAGCCGCAGCCAGGATGATTTGGAAGATAAAATGAAAACGGCTTCAAACCGCCTGCAGGAGCTGGTGGACGAAATGAAAATTTTCGGCATTAAAGCAGGCTTTCATGTACGCAAAGGTGCGGCTTCCAAAGAGATTCTGCGCATTGCCGAAAAAGAGGATGTTTCGCTGATTGTAATGGCCAAAACAGGCGCGGGGCTGGTTAAAGGGCTGGTAATGGGCAGCACGGCACAGAACGTAACTTTAAATTCCGAAAGGTCGCTTTTGCTTTTGCCGCCGGAAAATGCAGCGGATAATTAAATAATTTACAGAAAAATTATGTAAAAACCTTGACAAGTAAGCAAAATATAGGTATACTGTTACTTGCGGCTGATGCCATAGCCGCAAGTTTTCTTTTGCGGCAAAAACCAAATATTTATCACATTTTCAACACGGAGAGATGACCGAGTGGTTGAAGGTGCACGCCTGGAAAGCGTGTGTGCGGGAAACCGTACCGAGGGTTCGAATCCCTCTCTCTCCGCCACTTAAAAACTGCCGCGTAAGCGGTTTTTTTATTACTTCTTTGTAGGACCGCAGATGGCGGGTCCTGCGCAATGAAAGCCTGTGAACCGTGTCAGGACCGGGAGGGAGCAGCACTAAGCAGTTACTTGCATGTGCCGCAGGGGTGCCTGCATTTGCGGCCCTACAAGGAAGTAGCTTAAGCAGCTCTGATGGGCTGCTTTTTTTGTTAATTTTGTTGTACTTATGGGCAGAAATTTTATATAATTATGTGGTAGGCATATTATAAGGAGGTGCGGCAGTTGGCATACGTTGCGTTATACAGAAAATGGCGCCCGCAGGGGTTCGATTCCCTCGTTGGGCAGGAGGCGGTGCGTACTGCGCTTACCAATGCGCTGGAAACTGGGCGCATAGCCCATGCCTATCTGTTTGCCGGGCCGCGCGGAACAGGCAAAACCAGCACGGCAAAAATTCTGGCCAAGGCTGTTAACTGCGAACACGGGCCGACGCCTAACCCCTGCAATAAATGCCAGAACTGCGTGCGGATAAATGACGGCACATCCATGGATGTGTTTGAAATCGACGCAGCTTCCAACCGCGGCATTGATGAAATCCGCGATTTGCGCGAAAAAGTTGCTTTTGCGCCCGTAAACGGACGTTATAAAGTATATATTATCGACGAAGTGCATATGCTTACGACGGAGGCCTTCAACGCGCTTTTAAAAACGCTGGAAGAACCGCCGCCGCATGTAATTTTTATTCTGGCAACAACCGAGCCGCATAAAATACCGGCAACGATACATTCGCGCTGCCAGCGCTTTGATTTTAAGCGCGTAACCGACAGCGACATTGTAAAACGCCTGCGTGAGGTTGCCGACGGCAGCGGCATTGCAGCCGATGACGACGCCTTGCAGCTGATTGCCGTACAGGCTGACGGCGGCATGCGCGACGCATTGAGCTTACTTGACCAGTGCGGCGTTATGGCAGAGCGCGTAGGCGCTGAAACCGTGCGCAGCGTGCTGGGCATTGTAGGGCGCGAAGCCCTGCGGGAACTTGTAAAAGCGGTTGGCGAAGGCAATGTGCCGAAAGCGCTGGAGCTTTTGGAAGCCCTGCTTGCAGGCGGCAAGGATGTTAAGCAGATTATTACGGAACTTGCGGAATACCTGCGGGCAGTGCTGCTCTACAAGGCTTCGCCCGAATACCGCGAGATTTACCTGACTGATACTAAAGAAGCAATAGCGGCTATGGAAGGTATGTTCAGCACGGACAGGCTGATGGCGGCGCAGGAACGCCTGCACCAGTGCATGCTGGAACTGCGGCAGAGCGTACGCGGCAGAATTGCCGCGGAAATGTGCCTGTTTGATTTGTGCCGTGTGGAAGGCAGCACGCTGGCAGCTTTAACCGCGCGCGTGGAAAAACTGGAAGCACTCCTTGCCGGAAGAATACCGGCAATACAGCAAGCAGTTCCTGCTGCGCCTGTGCATCAGGATTATCCCCAGCAAGCAGCCGCTGCGCCGGAAACCGGGCCTAAATTCGGCTATGTGCTTGACGAAGGGCATGGCATTCACACCGAAGCGCCGGAACCGCAGCCTCAGAAGCCTGCTGCGGAAGCAGAAAATTATCAGCCAGCGGCTGAACCTGTTAAAGCCGTGCCTGTAAAAAAAGCCGCTCCGGTGCAGAAAGCAGAGCCTGCTCCAATTATGGAGGCGGATGCCGCTGCCGGAGATTTGTGGCAGCAGGTGCTTGAAATTTTAAAAACGGAAAAGAAACGCTCCATGGTGGCCTGTGCTGCCGGTGGGCGTGCAGTAAGCTATGTCAACGGTATTTTAACGGTTGCTTTTAAAAACAAGTTTAACTGCAAGCGCATGAATGCCGATGATTATAAAAAGGCTTTTGAAGCCGTTTTGCTGCGCCTTGCGCGCTGCGAGGTGCGCTTAAACTGCGTTGAAGAAGCCGGACTTGTGCAAAAACCGCCTGCACCGGCGCCTGCAAAAGAGCAGGAAGAAGAACTTGAGCCGGTGGTAAAAAAAGCCATGGCGGCTTTTGGCGGAACATTGCAGAAACTGTAATCAGTAAAATTAAGGAGGAATTTATTTATGTTTAATCCCGGAATGGCAAATATGCAGGGTATGATGAAAAAAGTACAGAAAATGCAGCAGGATATGCTGAAAATGCAGGAGGAACTGAAAAACCGCACTGTTGAAGCAACTGCCGGCGGCGGTGCCGTTACCGTTGTTGTAACCGGCCGCAAAACCGTTGAAAAGGTTACCATTGCTCCCAGCGCAGTTGACCCTGAAGACGTGGAAATGCTGGAAGATTTGGTTACTACTGCCATTAACGAAGCAATGCGCAAAGTAGACGAAATGACCGAAAAAGAAATGGGCAAAATTACTGGCGGGATGAAACTGCCGGGCATGTTCTGATATGGCGCGCCTGATACGCCCGCTGGCAAACCTGCATGAACAGCTGCGGCGTTTGCCGGGCATTGGTTCCAAAACGGCGCTGCGCCTTGCCTATCATATTATTAATATGCCGGCGGAGGATGTGCAGCGGCTGGCTGCTGCTTTGGTTGATGCCAAACGCCAGGTATGCCTGTGCCGTACCTGCTATAATTTAAGCGACAAGCCGGAATGCGGCATATGCAGCGACCCCGGGCGCGACAGAAGTACCATCTGCGTGGTGGAACAGCCGCAGGATGTAATGGCCATGGAACGCAGCCGCGGGTACAGAGGCCTGTACCATGTCCTGCACGGCGCATTGTCGCCGCTGGACGGCATTGGCCCGGATAACCTGCGGATTAAGGAGCTTCTGCGCCGTTTGCAGCAGGGCGAAGTAAAAGAAGTAATTCTGGCGACCAATTCCAATGTGGAGGGTGAAGCAACGGCGGCTTATCTGGCGCAGCTGCTGAAACCTCTGGGCGTGGTAACCAGCCGTATTGCGCATGGTTTGCCTGTCGGCGGCGATTTGGAGTACGCTGACGAACTGACTTTGGCGCGCGCGTTGGAAAACAGGCTGCGTTTGTAAGAAAGGCAAGATTAAAAAATGGAAATACAGGATGCGGAAAACGCAGTCAGGGAAATCGGCACGGCAGCCATTGACGCTGTGCAGGGGCTTGATTCTGCAACGATAGAGGGTTCGCTGCCTTTTATTGCCGGCGTTTTAATTTTACTGGTAGCGGTTAAATTTTTATCGCTGCCGTTTAAGCTGGTGTGGAACGGCGTTATCGGCGCTGCTGCGCTGTGGCTGGTAAACCTTATCGGTGCAGCCGTGGGCTTCGGGCTGAAAATAACTGTTGCCAAAGCGCTTATCGCCGGTATTTTCGGCGTGCCGGGCTTGCTTGCGGTTTTGTGCTGGGAAATATTTATTAAATAAAGTAAAATGCTCTCTTTGTAAGCTGCGTGCTTAAAAGAGAGCATTTTTTATAACTGCCAAACTTTTTTCAATTCCAAAAGCGCCGGTTCAATATCTTCTTCGGCAATGCCTGCAAACGAAAGCAAAATTTCCGGGCTGCTGCTTTCGGCTGCTTTAACTGGTAGAATGTGAATGCTTTTTGACATAGCCCGTTCTGCCAGTTCTTCTGCCGTGGTAGCGGCGTGTACCGCCAGGCGGATATGCAGGCCGGATTCGTAAGCCATAATGCTTGCCTTGCTGCCAAAAATATTGGCAAGGGCAGTGCGCAGCAAAGTGTTTTTTACGGCATAACGGCGGCGCATTTTTTTTATGTGGCGGCGCAGCCCGCCGGACACAATAAATTCCGCCAGGGCAAACTGCTCAATGCTGGAGGAAGTTTGGTTATACAAATGCTTGATACGGTTATAAACTGGCAGCAGGTTTTGCGGCAGCACCAAATAGCTTATGCGCAGGCTTGGCAGCAGAATGCGCGAGAAAGAGCCGCAGTAAATTATATTCTGCCCGCCGCTCATGCCCTGTAATGACGAAATGGGGTGCGAAAAATAACGGAATTCGCCGTTGTAATCGTCTTCTAAAATGTAGGCGCTGTTTTGCTGTGCCCAGCGCAGTAAATCAAGCCTGCCCTGAGGCGAAAGCGAGCGCCCCTTGTACGGGTTGGAGGGGCTTACATAAAGCAGTTGCGGCAATTTGTTATGCAGGTTTTCGGTGTTAAAATGCCGCACCTGCCAGCCGCTCATTGCAAAAATATGTTCCGCTTTGGTAAAGCCGGGTTCTTCAAAAGCAACTGTGTGCGGCAAAGCGTCAAGCACGTCAATAAGTATTTGCAGCAGGCTCTGCATACCGGTGCCAATAACTATCTGTTCCGGCGTGCAGATAACGCTGCGCGCCTCGTGGCTGTAACGCGCAAGCGTGCTGCGCAGGTAGGGCTCGCCCTGCGGGTTGCCGTAACCGGCGAGCAACGCCGAATTTTGCAGGGCATGGCCAAGGCAGCGCTTCCAAAGCGAGGCGGGAAAAAGGCTGCTGTCGATATAGTTATTGCCAAAGTCGTACCGTACGGCTGCGGCAGAAGGTTTTTGCGGCGGCAGAATTTTCTGCGGCTTGCGGGAAACTATGCTGCCCGCAAAGTAACCGCGTTTGGGGCTGGCAATAAGGTAACCTTCGGCAACAAGCTGGCTGTATGCCGCTTCTGCCGTGGTGCGGCTTACTTCCAAATCGTGTGCCAGTTTACGCAGCGACGGCATTTTTTCTCCGGCTGCAATTTCACCGCTGTGTATTTTGCTTTTTATTTCATTTATCAGACGCAGATAAAGCGGAAAATCTTTTTTATCTGCCTGCGGCAAGGTTGTAAGCATAAACTGTCCCCTTTAAAATTGGAAATTCTGGATATTTTTTTAATAACAGTTTTAGTATATCATAATATTTGTGTTAAAAACATAAATTTTTTGTATTACAGGGGGCTTTAAAATGGCATTACATAAGGCTATGACCATTGCCGGCAGCGATACAAGCGGCGGCGCAGGCATGGAAGCAGATTTAAAAACATTTACCGCCATGGGCGTGTACGGCATGACGGCGCTGACGGTTATTGTGGCGCAGAACCCGCTTAACTGGGACCACGAAATGTACCCAATCGGCATGGATGTTATTGAAAAACAGATAAAAACCATTGTGGAAGGCATCGGCATTGACGCCATGAAAACAGGCATGCTCGGCAGCGCTGAACTGGTGCAGCTGGTTGCCGATACCATTGATAAATACAGTTTGAAGAACGTTGTTATTGACCCGGTAATGGTGTGCAAGGGCATTGACGCAATTATGGTGCCGGAAGCAGCAAAAGCCATTAAAGAAGTGCTGGTAAGCCGTGCCGACGTTATTACGCCGAATACTCTGGAAGCGGCGTATATTGCCGGTATGGATAAGGTGGAAACGCTTGACGAAATTAAAGAAGCTGCGGCGCGCATTCAGGAAATGGGTGCAGGTTATGTTGTTATTAAAAGCGGCTCGCGCAATAACAGTGATGAAGCGGTAGACGTACTGTATGATGGCAAAAACTATGTTGTTAATACCGAAAAGAAAATTCCCGGCTGCTTTAACCACGGAGCAGGTTGTACTTTTTCGGCAGCCATTACCGCAGGGCTTGCCAAAGGACTGAGCGTTAAGGACGCTTTGGCAGAAGCCAAGGAATTTATTACGGTGGCACTTAAAAATTCCTTCCGCCTGAACCAGTTCAGCGGCGCAACCGACCACTGCAAATGGAAGAAATAATTAAAAATAAATAATTTAAACGGGCTCTGTTTAGGCAGTAATGCTAAATGCGGGCCCGTTTTTTGTTTAAAAATTTTACTAACCGGCGCAAATACCTTATACTGTAATCAGGGAAACTGATTGAGGTAAGTATGCTTAAAAAATTTTATCATCCTAAACTGTATATTGGTATTATTGTGGCCGCGCTTGTTGTAACCGGCGTATATTTCTGGCTGTGCCGCCTTGCGGGCGAACACGCGGCCGAAATTTTTAACGCCGAAATGGCGCGGCAGAAAACGCTTGAAGGCAGCGTTGCCGTTGAAAGCATTACGGCCGATATGTGGGGCAATGTTGGCTTCCGCGGGCTTAAATGGCTGGACGCTGAGGGCGAACCGGTTGTATTTGTGCCGGACGGGCGCTTTAAAGTTAAACCGTGGGATGTTGTTACCGGAAGCATAAATTTAAACAGCCTGGAAGAAGCAGAACTTAACCACCCTGTAATAGCTATCCGCTTCAATAAAGATATGCGACCGGCTTTTTTGCCGGAAAAAAAGAAGGACGCAGGTCAGGAAACTAAAAGGCGTCATAAAGGTCTGCATATAAATTTGCCCGAAAATCTGCCGCAAAGCAGCATAAAAATTAATGACTGCACTATTACTGCCAGTTACAGGCACCGTTATTTTGTTTTAAGCGGTGTTAACGCGGCTGTGCGCACGGTTAATCCGCAGGAGGCGGCGCTTAAAATTACCGCAGCCGGTTTTGGCGGCATGATGATTGGCGACGAACTGGGCATAAGCGGTAAACTGTTGCTTAACGGCGGGCAGCCGCAGTGCGATTTGTATATTTCCATGAAAAATGTTGTGCCGGAATCGCTGGGCCTTGGCAAGGTTAAAGATACTGCCAGCGTTTACGGGCATGCAACGGGGCCGCTTTCCGGCCCTTCTATCGATGGCAGAATTGAATTTTTGCAGCTTAATATACCGGCACTGCGTTTTTACAAAGTTAACGGCGATTTCTTTTATAAAGACGGCAAAATTGATTTCAGCAATGTAACAGGCGGCATTTACGGCGGCACGGTGGAAGCAACCGGAGCTTATAATGTAGATACGCGCGGTTACAGCATTGATGCGCTAGGGCATGATTTAATGGCTTCCATTGCGGCCAAAACCAGCAAAATTAACTGCCGCGTGGAGCTTGATTTAAAAATGCGCAGCGACGGCAACCCCAAAAACGTGCTTACTTACGGCAGTTTTACAAGCGGCGCGGGCACATACAGCCTGATACCGTTTGAACAGATTTCCGGCAAATTTAATGACAGGCATGGCGTGCTGAAATTTACGGATGTAAAAATAAAAACGCCGCTTGGCGAAATTACAAGCGATGCTTTTGAAATCGTTAAGGGGCGCGTGCATATTAATGATATCTGGCTGACAGCGCCGGACGGTGAAAAAATACAGGTAAAATAAAAAGAGCGTGTGCTTAAAGCATACGCTCTTTGTGCTTATGGCGTTATACCCTGTGCTTGATATGGTCCAGCGCCTGGGCAAACAGGGTTAAAACGTGGTTGTCGTCAAGGCTGTAAATAACTTCCTTGCCGGTTTTGGTAAACTTAACAAGCCCTGCGTGGCGCAGAAGGCGCAGCTGGTGCGAGATTGCGGACTGCGTCATTTCCAGTGTTTCTGCAATATTCGTTACGCAGGATTCGTTTTCGGCAAGCAAAGCCAGAATACGGATACGCGTGGGGTCGCCCAGAACTTTAAAAGTATCGGCCATGGGTTGTACAAATTTTTCTGCAATGGGCACATCCAGTTTTAAATTATGCAGTTTACCTTCAGTATTTTCGTTCATAATTTCACCTCTTGTTGTAACCCTTGCTGAAAAAGAAAAGCAAAACAGCGTAATATACAAAGCTGCCCATTACCGTACGGGTAGAAAAAAGCAGCGGAAAAGCAATAAATGCGATGAGCAGAATACATACCTGCAAAAGCGACGCAAAAATACCGCGTGCGCGGATGGTGCGCCAGGACAGCACGCTGTAGCGCGAGGCAAAAATGCCGAATAAAAAGCCGCTTAAAACATATAAAATTTGCGAAAGAAAATTATCAAGATTAAAATCCATTATTTACCTGCCCTGCCGGAAAATGAAGCCGGCATAAGATGAGTGAGAATGCCGCTTTTAATGAGTAGCCCCGCAATAATGCTGCCGCCCGTGGTGCTGATTAAAAACGGAGGCACAAAGAACCAGGCTGCCGCTTTGCTGTTTAATATTGCCCAGGCAATAAACCATGCTGCCAGTCCGCCTAAAATGCCGGTGCCGAAAATTTCTCCAATCATGGCCGCACCGGTATTATGACAGCGGCGGTAGGCAAGCCCGGCTAAAAAGGCGCCAATCATGCTGCCTGGAAATGCCAGCAGCGAGCCTGTGCCTGCCATATTGCGCAGGCAGGAAATAACAAAAGCAACGGAAACGGCTTCTTTAGGCCCTAAAATAACAGCGCAGAGTACATTTATAGCATGCTGAACCGGAAAGCATTTGGAAGCGCCTGCCGGTATATAAACCAGATGCGCGCTTAAAGTGCCTATGGCAACAAGCAGTGCCGCCAGCGTTAATTTATGGATATTCATAAAAATCACTCCGGAACATGAAAATGACAAAAATATTTTTTATAATAATTCATACAATAATATTATACATGTTTGTAATATCTGCCGCAAGATAAAAAGGAAAACACCGTATGGCGTAGAAGTATATAGCATATTAATTGTTTGTTGTACAAAGGGGTAGTAATTATGCAGGCTTTGGAAGGAATAAAAATAATTGATTTCAGCAAATGGCTGCCGGGGCAGTACTGCGGCATGGTTCTGGGCGATTTCGGCGCGGACGTAATTAAGGTTGAAGATGTAAAGGGCGACGTTACCCGCGGCTTTACGCCGGCTAAAGAACCCGGCATGAGTTATTGGCATTTAATGCTGAACCGCAATAAGCGAGGCATTACCGTAAATTTAAAAACGCCTGCCGGGCGTGAAGTTTTGCTGCGCCTTTTAAAAGAGGCAGACGTATTTCTGGAAGGGTTCCGCCCCGGGTATTTAAAAATGCTGGGGCTTGATTACGAAAGCGTAAGCAAAATTAACCCGCGGCTTATTTATTGTTCTATTACCGGTTTTGGGCCGGAAGGGAAATATAAACACATGCCTTCGCATGACCTTAATGTTATAGGGCTCGCCGGTGTGGCAGCGCCGGAAGACGGAACGGATATAAGCGTGCCTTCGGTGCAGGTGGCGGCCCTTGGCGGCAGTTTAAACGCCATCAGCGGCATTTTAATGGCACTGTATGCCCGCGAACGCACCGGCAAAGGGCAGCTTGTAAATGTTGATTTGTACAGCTCGGCAATCAATGCGGAAATTACTGCCATCAGCAGCGTCATCGGCTGCCGCGAAACCGGCATGCCTTCTTTCGGGCGTACGGCATCGCATTATTACAGCGTATACAAAACAAAGGACGGCCGTTATTTAAGCATCGGCACTATTGAGCCGAAGTTCTGGCAGAAAATGTGCAGGTTGATTGACCTGCCGGAGCTTGAAAGCCGCCAGTTTGATTTTGCCCATTCGGCAGAAATAAAAGAGAAACTGGCAGCTGCTTTTGCAGGAAAAACTCAGGCCGAGTGGCTGGAACTTATCGGCAAAGACGAGTTTTGCGTAACGCCAATCCGCACCTTGCAGGAGGCTTTGGACAGCAGCTTGACGATGGAACAGTCGCAGATGCTTGTAACCAAAAAAGAAGATTTCGGAAATTATACTTATGTAAAATCCGCGGCGAAGCTGTCTGACACACCGGGCACTATCCGCAAACGCGCACCTTATTTGGGCGAGCATACGCAGGAGGTGCTGGAAAGCGCGGGCTATACCAAAGAAGAAATTGCTGCCATGCACGAAAAAGGGGAGATATAAATGGCATTAAAAAACATTTTTAAGTTATTTGCCGGTTTGCTGTTTGCCTTTTATTTACTGCTTGGCACTGCTTTTCCGGCAGAAGCGGGCATTATAAGCAAACAGCAGGAAATTGAAATGGGGCGCGAAACCGCCATGGCGCTGGAAGCGCAGTACGGCGTTGTGCAGGATTACGAACTGCAGGAACGTGTTAACCGTATTGGGCAAAGCCTTGTAGCTGTAAGCGACCGTCAGGATTTGGAATATACTTTTAAGGTGCTTAACTGCGACGAAGTTAATGCACTGGCCTGCCCCGGCGGGTTTGTATATGTGTTTAAAGGGCTTATTGATTACATGCCGAGCGATTCTGAACTGGCAGGCGTTTTAGGGCACGAAGTAAGCCATATTGTTGAAAAACATACCGTACACCAGATTGAAAAACAGCTTTTAACAATCCTTTTGCTGGCTGTTGCCACCAAGGGCGATATGGGGCTTACCGGGCTGGCTTCGCAGGCACTGGCAGCAGGTTACAGCCGTACCGATGAACGCGGCGCCGATAAGGAAGGTTTTAACCTGTGCGTTAAGGCAGGCTACAATCCGTACAGCATGGTGCTTACCATTAATAAACTGGAAGATTTGGCTAAAGAAAAAGGCAATCCGGGCTACGGCCTGTTCAGCAGCCATCCGGAACCGGAAGAACGCCTGAAACGCGTGATGAAGCAGATTAAAAAGTTAGACCCTCATCCCGATATTACGGTGCATGAAGACGGCACGGCAACCGTACACGAAGATGACTGGACTTTTAACATTACCCAGACCGTGGGCAACGACAAGCCTGAATACCGCGCCTATATGCTGGCAGGTTCGCTGTATGTAGCGCGTCAGCGCGGGCCTGTTGACCCGTACCGTTTTATTGTGTACGACAACGGCAGCAGCGCAACGCTGTACTACGAAGACGTTCAGCTTTTAACCGTATATAATCAGGATGCCTATGCCGCAGGTTTTGGCGATGCAGGTAGCTACGCCAACGGTTGTGCCCAGCTTTTGCGTGAATGGGCGCCGGTAGCCAATGCCAACGATGCCGCTAAGGCCGATAAGGATAAAGATTAAACGTTAAAGGTGAATTTATGGACTTAGGGAAAATTATCGCGTTTAACTTAAATAAACTGCGTACGGAGCGCAGCCTGACGCTGGGGCAGCTGGCAAAACTATCCGGCATCAGCAAAGCGATTTTGTCGGATATTGAAAAAGGGAGCAGCAACCCTACCATTAACACTATCTGGAAAATTGCCAACGGGCTGAACGTGCCGTACACACGCCTGATGGAAGTTAAAGAACCGGACGGCACCGTTGTGCGCAGAAGTGATACGGCAGAGCAAAGTGACGAAACGGGCGTATACCGCGTTCGCTGCTATTTTTCAACTGCGCCGGACCGCAATTTTGAACTGTTTTACTGCGAACTTGACGCAGAAAGCTCCAATGCTTCAATTGCTCATTCGCCAAGGGCGCAGGAATATATTTATGTCATCGAAGGCTCACTCACTCTTAAAACAGATACTGCCGTTTATGAGCTCCATGCCGGTGATTCTCTGGTATTTAATTCTTCCGTTAACCATACGTATATTAACGATGGCAAGATTAAAGTAAAATTTATGGTCATCAACTATTATCCGTATTAAAACGGCAAAATAAAAACTCCTGCTATCCGTGGATAACAGGAGTTTCTTTTGCTTATTGCTTAAACAACTATTTAATTATTTGTTGAAGTAACGAGCGAGCAGGCCTGCAAATGCTCTGCCATGGCGGGCTTCGTCACGAGCCATTTCATGAACGGTGTCATGGATAGCGTCAAGGCCGAGTTCTTTAGCGCGTTTTGCAAGGTCGGTTTTGCCTGCGGTTGCGCCATTTTCAGCTTCTACGCGCATTTCAAGGTTCTTTTTGGTGCTGTCGGTAACAACTTCGCCGAGCAGTTCAGCAAATTTTGCAGCATGTTCTGCTTCTTCAAAAGCAGCTTTTTCCCAGTACAGGCCGATTTCCGGATAGCCTTCACGGAAAGCAACGCGGCTCATAGCAAGGTACATGCCTACTTCGCTGCATTCGCCGTTGAAGTTAGCGCGCAGGTCTTCTTTAATATCTTCGGGAACGTCTTTAGCTACGCCAACAAAATGTTCAGCAGCCCAGGTCATTTCGCCTTTCATTTCTACAAATTTGGAAGCCGGAGCTTTGCACTGCGGGCAGTATTCCGGAGCAGCTTCACCTTCATAAACATAGCCACAAACTTGGCAAACCCATTTTTTCATTATTCATTCCTCCATAAAGTACAAATTTTAAAATTATCATGGCGGTTCGTTCTAACCGCTTACTGTAATGATTTTAACACAGCACCGGCAAGTTGTCAATAATTATTATTAATTGTTAGAGATTGCTAACATTAAAATTTTTGTGAAATGCCGTAAAAATATCTGTTAAAGGCAGCTTACTGCAAAATTCGGCTGTAAACAGCCTTTAATTGAAGTGCCCTATTGTAGAATAAGCGATAAATTGCTATAATATACAGAACGGAGGTATATTATGGAAAAATTTACTGTTACGTTAAACCACCATGCTCATTATGGTTATGTAGAATATGACCCGGAAACCAAAACCGCTAATGTCGTGCTGGATGTTCCGGAAGCCAAAGCAAGGGTAGAAGAATTTTTAAGCAAACCTTTAACGCTTGATTTGCCTGAAGGCGAAACTATCCGTCAGTTTGTTACAAAAACTTTAATGCCGCTTGACAGTTTGGAAAACTTTAAAAACTGCCTCGGCAGATTATGGTTCAATACCGGTGTAAGGGTAGAGTGGAGCATGCCTCCCGGAGCAATGGATAATTTATAATTGCCCGCTGCTTAAAACTGTGATACACTTAATAAGTTAATATTCGGTTCCGTAGCTCAGCAGGATAGAGCAACCGCCTCCTAAGCGGTAGGTCGGCAGTTCGAATCTGCCCGGGATCACCAGTAAATATGCGTCTTTCCAGTGTTTGGAAAGGCGTTTTTTTATGCTTTTGAAGCAGCAAGACCAAATTCAAGACAAAATTTCAAAATAAATAAAAAATCCGTCAGAGCGTTTTTCGGATTCTGACGGATTTTTGTGTTAGTTTGGAATTATAAATATGGGCTTTTTGGTTTCAAAAATTGAGTTAAGGTTTTTAGTGCAAGCTTCCAAATACTCTTTATTGGCAACATTAATCATGAAGTAATGGAATATTTGATAAGCTCGCAGTTTAATTTCGGATTCGTCTTTATCTGCAAATTCATAAATTCGGTCGCCAACATAACGCTCCCATTCATAGTTTATTACATAAAGCAGAAAAATTATATTGGCGCGCGCTTCTAAACTGTATAATTCTTTGCGCTGCTCATAGTCCTGATAATCTTCAGGTATGCTGATTGGCAGTTCTACGTCTATATCACAAACATTCACCTTTAAAGGGAATGTTACTGGCTCTAAATTTTTTATTACTCCTTCAGAATATATTTCATCAGTGCGGCCGGTGAGCCAGTCTAAATTTACGGCAAAAATATCTGATACTACTTGCAAAGAATCTATAGTTGGTATACGTTTTCCATTTTCCCATAAACTTAATGCAGATTGACTTATTGAATATTTGTTAAAAATTGTACAGTATCTTGATAAATCTTTTAATTTAAAAGCATGTACAGTTCTTAATGATTTAAAACGAATTTTAAAAATATCAGAATTATACATAGAATACTCCAAACAATTATTGACTATAGTAAACGTATGATATATAATTGACTATAGTAAATTATATACGTGATAATACTAATATAATTAAGTAAAATTATATCACGGAAGGAGCGAAAAATGAAAGATAAATTTATTTTATCGCGCGAATTAATATGTTCTGCTTTATACTTGAGGTTATCTCCATCTGCACAAGCATTGTATATTGCTTTACACGCCGATGCCGATGATGATGGTATTGTCGATGCATTCGCAGTGATGCTTCGGCAGCGCGCTGCCGAAAATGACCTAAAACAGCTCGTCGAAAGCAATTTTGTTATTTTGCTTGACGCTGCGAATTTGGTTGTCTGGTTGCGCGCCTGGCTCCGATTAAATCTAAACCGCGACCTGAGATACATAAAACCAAGCAAGTATCGAACGTTATTAGCTAAAATCGTACCGGAAGCCGAAGTAATAGCAATTAAACAAAATACACAAGGCAAAAAATACCGCGAAATAGTGCCAGTTAGCCTTGCATTAACCGAGAATAAAATAAGTTCTAAACAAGAACAATTACTAACACGGCGGATTCCGCCGCCCAAGTCAAGTAGAAGTCAAGACAAGTATACTACTTGTCTTGACTTATGTAATAAGTATATATGTCCTGATTGCGATGGCAGAGGTACTATTGATAACATTGTGTGCTGCACATGCAACGGCACAGGTAACATAATATACAATCCCCAAAAGGAGGTAAAATAAAATGAACAAAAAATTTTATTCGGTAAGCGAAGTTGTGGAAATAATCGGCAACATCAGCAAAGGCAACGTTTACAGATTGATTAAGCGCGGAGAGATACCGGCGATGTATATCGGCCAGCGTCCTTTTATTCCATGTTCGTGGGTAGCGAGCAAGCTCGCCGAAGCAGACGCATGGCAGCAAAAGGAAACTGCTGCAAGTAAAGCATAATGGCTCGCAGAGCCTGGGGCGAAGGTTCCACATTTTATGATAATACCAATAAGTGCTGGACATGGCGAGGTACTTATCTTCTAAATGGGATAAAAAAGCCGAAAACTTTAACCGCCAAACGGCAAATTGACTTAAAGAGAAAAGTTGACAGATTTAAGCTGATAGTGGACGAAGGCTATTATGCAGATGAAAATATCAATATAAAAACTTGGATTGAAACTTGGCTTGATGTTATTACGAAACCATCCGTCAAAAAGAAAACACTTGATAATTATTCAGACCGTTTACGTTACGTAATTTATAAATTTGGCGATAGAAAATTGAAAACACTTACCCCTCTTGAATTGCAAAACTTTTTTAATGAATTGCGGTTAACCGGAGGCAAAAAGCAGCAAGGCCTCGCGGCCGAAAGCGTAAATTGCTGCCGCAGATACTTAAAGAGCTGCCTTGATTCCGCTATTCAAAACGGCCTTTTAAAAACAAATCCGGTTGTCGGCACGAAGCCGCAGCGTAAAACAAAAAGTGAAATGGTTGTTATGGATGACTGCGAAGTGCAACATTTCTTAGAGGTGGTCAAACAAGGTAATTATATTTACGCCGGTGCAAAAAGTCCGCGGTATATTCGCCGTGACGAAGGCACGGAATATTACATTCAGTGCTTTTATAATTTGTGCAATTTGGCCTTGGCCAGCGGTATGCGTATCGGTGAACTGCGCGGCCTATCATGGTCATGTGTTAACTTCCGAAAAAAATATGTGGAAGTCAAAAACCAGATTGTAAAAACGGCTGACGATGATATTTGGGACGAGCCAAAGACGGAAAAATCAAAGCGCAAAATTGCTATTGATGATAACACTCTAAACGAGCTAAAAATTTATAAAAATTATCAGCTCGCGTATGAAGCAATGCTCGGAGATAAGTTTGATAATCAGTATAATCTTTGTTTTACCAACACTTGGGGTAAGCCTTTCGATATATCTAATTTTCGCGACCGCTATTTCCGCAAAATGCTTTTGGCTGCCGAAGTTAAAGATGGATTTACGCCGCACTGCATGAGGCATACACATGCAACATTACTTTTAAAACACGGCGTAAATATTAAAGTTGTTTCTGAGCGACTTGGCCATAGCAGCGTAACCGTTACGCTTAATATTTATGCCCATGTGCTTGAAAGTATGGAAGAAACAGCACCATCCACTTGGGCGCAAATAATGCGCGGAGTAGAGAACGAAACAAAAAACTTGTAAAAATAAGAACTAATGATTATAATAAAAGCATTAAATACCTACTACTGTAGGCGTCTCTGATTTGCAATAAATATTATTTAAAAAAGTGAGACTATCGTTTAATTAAGGGTTAAGTGTACCCTGATTGCGGTAGTCTCTTTTTTTATGCCAGTCCTCGATGGAATATCGAGGCGCACTTATGGGTTTCTCACTGCGCGCAGAAACCCGTGCTTCACGGCTGCCGCCGTTTTCGCTTTACCTTTTCTGAAAAGGTAAAAGCAAAATCGTCACATGCGTTCCTGTCGCGCTGGCCGCGCGAAATTAAAAAATAAAAATCGTAAACAAAAAATGGAAAGGAGGTTTTGCAGAAATGGCAACTTACCATTGCTCGATAAAAAATGGAAAAACCGGTAACGCTAAACGCCATTGCGAATACATTTTGCGCGAAGGCAGTTATGCTAATGGAACAAAAAAAGAAGAACTTGTATACAAGCAATTCGGCAATTTGCCTGACTGGTCTGCAAAACCGACTGACTTTTTTGCGGCAGCAGATTTGTATGAAAGAAAAAACGGCAATGCTTACACAGAGTTTGAAATTGCTTTGCCCGCAGAACTTTCTTTGGAAGAAAATATAAAATTAGTGCGGTGCTTTGTTGAAGAAAATGTTGGCAGTAATAAAGCGTATTGCTTTGCAATCCACGAAAAAAATGCAGCACTTGATAATGAAAAAAGGCAACCTCATGCGCACATTATGTTCAGCGAACGTATAATTGAAAACAAACAAAACGTAAAACCCGATTACCAGTTTTTTAAAAGGTATAATAAAAAATACCCGGAACGTGGCGGTTATATAAAAGATGACCGTTTTACTGCAAAGAATGGTGCCGGTCCCCAAAATGTATTAAAAGTACGCAAAAGTTTGGAAAGAATCATTAATGAAGCTTACGAAAAAAATGGAATAGAAGCAAGGGTAAGCTGCAAATCTTTGCGCGATTTGCGGTCTGAAGCTATGCTCAAAAACGATAAAGAACAATTTGATTTTTATGACCGTCCGGCACAAAATCATCTGGGACCAAAACTGGCAAACCAAATGAAAAAACAAATGAAGAAACCGGATTTTAAATTTGAACATTTATCAGATAAAGCACGTTTGTATGTGCTGTCAAAAGAAATAAAAACGACCTGCGAAGAAATAAAGAAATACCAGAATGTAATTAAAGAACTGCGTGAACTTGAAGCCCATGAAAAATTAAATCTGGTAAATTTGAAAGCAGACCTTTCCGGAAAAACTGTGGAAGAAATTACCCTGGACGGCAAAAAATTTGCAGACCGTCTTTATTCTTCTGCATTTGCAATCGGTAACAAGGTTAAAGAAAACAATCAGAGCATACAACTTACACAAAAGTTAATTTTAACTGATGACCGTATCCACAAAATTGCATTGTCCGTTTATACAAAAGGGCAGAGCAAACGTTTAGATAAAGAGAAAAGGAAAGTGGCAGAGCTGCGCAAAAAATTTGACGCGGCCTTTGATGCTTTCGCCCAAAAACCGACGCCGAAATGGCACGAACTTAATTATAAACGTGATTATAATGAAGAAAAAAACAAGCTGCTTAAATGGCAAAATGATGTGCTGGAAAAAGAAAAAAATCTTGCTGAAAAGTTGGAAATTTACGAGCGCGAAATTCAGAAACCGGAACATATTGCCGGCATAAAAGAAATAGAAACTGCGCTTAAAAACAAAAACGAAGCGCGCAAAGAATACCTTAAACAGCTTAAAGAGTCTAACCGCAATTTGAAATATCTGGGTAGACAATTCCTTGGTTTAAGTCAAAAAATTATGCCGCAGTTCAGTTATAAGGTAGATAAAGAGGCAGCCGGATTTATAAAAAAATCTAACCTGGCGAACCAGGACAGGCGCGACCCGACCTTACAAGAAAAGCTCGAAAGCAGCTTGAACAAGCTGAAAGCAGCGGTAAATAAAACGCGCGATGAGCGGGTTAAAGGCGGTATGAGGGCCGACTTAAACGTTGATGTAAGGGATAATGGTATGCAAATCTAAATATAAAAACAATTTTGTGGTTTGGTAGTTGCCTGTAAAAAGGCAACAAAAAAGCCCTGATACCCAAAGGTGATAAAAGGTATCAGAGCCTTAACCCTAAACAGATTATACAGCACAAATTATATGCAGTCAAACTTTTTATTGTGTTGCTATTTTAACCAACTTTGCGAAAGCAATAGCACAAACTCTTAAAAAAAACAAAGTTTATGCTATTGAAAGCACAAACTTTGAAATCTTTTATTGTTCATCAATTTTCATCACCGGTATATTTATTATTTAGGTTTTCGTAAATTAAAATGCCGTCTTTTTTTATGCCTTTGATTAGGTAATCATCTAATTTTCTTTTGGTTACAGGTTCTAAAACTATATCTACTTCTTTGTGTAATGCTTTCTTTAAATCTATGAAAAGGGCACTTAACTGAAATAGACCTCGCATTTTGCCGCGTTTTATATAAAAATCATAATCGCTGTCAGGTTTGGCGTCACCGCGCGCCTGCGAGCCAAAAAGATAAACGGCTTCAAGCCCATATTTATCGGCGATTGGGGCTACAATTTGTTTTAATTCTTCTAAATCGAATATTTTATTATATTTATCTGAACTTAATTCTGCCTGTGTTACTTCCATTGCCTTCACCTGCCTGTAAATACTGTTTTGCAGAGTATCGTTAAATATATTATACTAAAGTTGGCAGTTGATTTATAGAAGTTTTATTATGGCTATTTATATTACAGCGTATAATTGACAGCGTGGATTATGAAAACACTTCTGAATGGGCAGAATATCTGTTTTTTACCCATTTTGAAGATATTGATATGGAGTATTTGCAGATGCAGGCCGATAGGTTTATGATTTATTTGAGAGGTGAACAAAATGTTTGAAAAACTATATGAGGCAATAGAATATGCGGTTATTAACAATAAGCCAGTTAAATTTTATGATGAAGATACAGAGAAATTACAGTTAAAAATGCTGCCGGGACAGAGGCTGCTTATAACAAATTTATACTGGACAGACCAAAATAGAAATATCTATAATCCAATACTTGAAGCGCAATACAGAACCGAACACAATATTGCTCAGCTATATGTAACAGGAAATATGGAGCTTAATAATACAATATCCGGAAGAACATGGATGTTTGTTAAAGAAAACCGTTACAAAAGAAATAAGAATATAAGCGGTAAAGAAGAAATAAGATTTGAAGAATTTAAGTATAAATCAGAAGATTTTCCATATCCGCTTAACGAAGATATAGAAAAAGTTTATAAAGCATATCGTGAAAAAGATATGGATTATCTGGAATTATATGTCGGTGATATCTATTTAACATTAAAACACGCCGGAATAAACCGTGTTTTATCGGACGTGAAGGTTCACGAAATGCAGCAGTATTTTTGGTCTATATTGGATAGTTTGAAAGATAAGAACAAGTAAAATTTTTAAAGAGGTGCTATTATGGGTTTTACAACCAGCGCATCGCAGACATGCCAGGTACGCTCATCAATCAGAACTATAACTGAATTACCATATCAAACGATGGCAGCCATTTTTAAAAACGAAATTCCATATAACGAAAAAGAACATAAACTTTACTTTTTAGGCTTTTTTGAAGAATGCTGGCCAGAATTAATTAAACGTTTTATGGCAGAACAAGGCATTACAAGACAACAAATCATTGATTTATTTTATAAATTACCGCAATGGCGCGGCGAACTTTACGACTTTAAGAAAGCATTAAAGAATGGTGAATTTTAAATAAAAGCATAGTAAGGATACTTCACCTTTTCTATAAACCGTGCTACAATATGCTTGACAAAGGAACGCAATTATTATGGGGACACATGAGATGACTCCAAACAAAAAGCCCCAGAGCTGGAACTTCCGGGGCTTTAATCTTTTATTTGACCTTCTACAAAAGCGGTGATACAATATAACTACAAGGATATGAAGGGTGTCATCAAGACGACCTAAACGAAAAGCCCCGGAGTGCCAGCTCCGGGGCTTTTCTATTCCCAATTTTGGACGTGGAAGGGCTTAAATCCACAGGCTAGTTACCGACTATCCGTCGCTGTCTAACCATTTGATGACGTAGTGCGCTGCTACGGCAGCCGCGACAGCAACAATGAAGGATATAAAAGGTGACAAGCAAGACACCCCCTTCCTGTACCAGTATGGGGGCGGTAACCATTGTATTATAGCATACCTGTGATAAAATGAATATACGCCGTACTGCTCAAACAATAAGCGGAGCGAGTAACGGCTCCCATATGCAGAATTGCAAAAGCCCGGCTGGCATATACCGGCCGGGCTTTTGCAGGGGTGTCGAAATGCTTATTTTAGGTTTGATAATGCTACGGTAGTAGCAAATATATTATATCATGCCGTACGGAAATGTAGTAGAATATATACGAAAAATATAAAAGGAGTTGATAATCTGCCCGTCTTTTTTGCCAAAATTAAAATTTTGTTTCAAATTACCGTTTTAAGCCGCTTAAAAAAGTAAGGCATATATTTATACCAATCTACAACAAAAAATGCATACATCGGCATTTACGGCCGTCTAAGAGGTATATTTTTTAATGTATTAGTCTATAAAAATATTGACTTCTTGTAGATTAAACATATATGACATATTAAACACAGTGAACGTATAAGAAATAATATAAAAATCGTAAGACAAAAAAGGGACTAATTCTAATTGAATGAATTGAAAACATGCGAAAAAAGTTTACAAAATACACACTTTGAACGGTAAATTTCTGCACAAAACGAAGAAATATTACATATAAAAGTGATAATTTTAACATTATTAAAACTCCTAAGCGGTAGGTCGGCAGTTCGAATCTGCCCGGGATCACCAGTAAATATGCGCCTTTCCAGTGTTTGGGAAGGCGTTTTTTTATTGTAAAACTATAAAGTGACCAATTTATAAAAAATCCGTCAGAGCATTTTCGGACTCTGACGGATTTTTGGTTAAAAAGAAAACCATATTCTGTTGAACTGTATCCAAAAAGCTAGAACTTTAGGAGATGCAATTTTAATGACAAATTATTCAAAGGAATTTAAAATCAAAGCAATATAAAAGTAAAGGCAATTGCCAGTATAATGAAATAATAAAAAATTCTTTATTCTGCTGAAATCTGAATTATTCTATTTTGAGAAATTTGAGTCAATAGAAGATTTTAAAGAGAAGTTAGATGGATATGATATATAGATAATTATAATAACTAAAGTATAGAGGTAAAGTTAAAGAACTTAGTCTGGTAAAATACCTGACCAAGTCCTTAAGAACAGCGTAATTATTATGTCCAACTTTTTGGATGTATATCAGATTTAACGTCAGCTTTTGTGCGTTTATAGTGTTTTTGTTACTTTCTTTCGGGCATCTGCGCGAGCAGGATTGCGGCAAAAACGAGCACGCAGCCGCCGATTTCGCGCATGGAAAGCGTTTCACCGAGGAACATCCACCCGGCGAGTACGGAAAAGACGGATTCCAGGCTCAGCAGTATAGAGGCAAGGATTACGTTAACATATTTTTGCCCGGCGATTTGCAGGGTATAGGCAATGCCGCAGCTCATAATTCCGGCGTGCGCCAGCGGCAGCCAGGCCGCTGTGATGGCAGAAAACTCCGGCTGTTCGGCCCAGATTATAACCGGCAGGCTTAACATGCCGCAGACAAAAAACTGAATGGCTGACATGCGTACCGGGTCAACAAGCTGGGTAAAACGCTCAATGGCCATGATGTGCACAGCAAAAACTACGGCGCAGGCAAGTACGATTAAATCTCCTTTGTTGATGGAAAAGCCTTCGTTAATGCAGATGAAGTACATACCGGCAGCGGCAACGGCAACGGCTGCCCACTGCATAAAAGTTACATGTTTTTTTACAAGCAGCCCTAAAATAGGGATTATAACAATATAAAGCGCTGTTATAAACCCGGCTTTGCCGGCGGATGTGTAGGCGATGCCGGTTTGCTGCAAAGTGCTGGCAATGGTTAAAAGCACGCCGCAGCAGAGGCCGCCGGTAATAAGGTCGCCGCGCTTGTGGCTGTCATCAGTTCCCCAGAAGGAAAGCGGTTTGCCGGAAAGCCTGTCGATTACGGCAATGCAGGGAACAAGAAAAAATGCGCCTAAAAAAGAACGTATGCCGTTAAAACTAAACGGGCCGAGCAAATCGGCACCGACGCTTTGGGCAACAAAAGCCGTGCCCCAGATAAACGAACATAATAACAGCATAACAATGCCTTTAAAACTATTGGTTTGCTGCATGTTAAAACCCCTCGCTGCATAAAATTTTAAACAGATAATATAATTATAGCATTTCTGTGCCATAATGTTTTCTGAAAATAATATAAAAACTGCACCTGCAAAAGCCCGGTATTGCTTTTGAGGCGCAGTTAATAATGCTGTAGGGTTAAATATTTAGTTATTGTTTGTCAGCAGGTTTAGCTTCTTCGGCGGCTTCGGTTTCCTGTTTAGCTTCTTCCGGCTTTGTTTCTTCAGTAATAACTTCAACTTCAGCTTCCGCTTCGGTTTTATGTTCAGCACTTTCGGAAACTACTTCAGCTTCTACTGTTTTTGCAGTTTCAACGGGTTCCATTTTGCTGCCGCATTCGCTGCAGAATTTGGCGCTGATGCCTACGGCTGCACCGCAGTTGGGGCAGGTGGTTTTGGGTTCATCGCCGTTAAAGGCAGTTGCCTTAATGTTGGCAATTTTAAATTTCAAATCATCTATTGCGGCAAGGCTTGCTTTAATTGCTTCACATTCTTCTTTAAATTCATCGGGCAGGCAATCGCAGTTTTGTGATTTTTCCCAAACCATTTTGCCCATTTTTTTGTAGGTGCTTTCAATTTTGCTTTCTTCTTTCCCTACGAGGGATGTTAATTTTTGGATCTCCAGAGCGGCTTCTGCTTTTTCGCCGATGGTTTTGGTAATTTCTTCGGTTTTATTAGCCGCAATTTTAGCGAATTCGCCAATTTTATCAAGTAATGCCATAGTAAGATCCTCCTTTATGCTTTGTTAAGTTTATTATAACACAGAATTGTGAAATCGCCATTAATTTACGGCACTTACGGTTACTTCGGTTCCTTCTTTTAAATCGAGCGAAGTGTTGTCGATATTTATTTCTGCAAGGCCGTTTTCTATTTTGGCAATGCTGCCGTTAAAGGTTTTGTTTAAGCCTTGGGCATGGGCGGTTATTTTTTGCCCAGGTTTAAGGTTTTGCGCCGCCTGTGCGGATATTTTGATGTTTACGCTGCAATTTTCCAAATCGCGGATGCTGAGGATTTTTTCTCCGGCAGAGGCGGTTTCGCCCGCATTATGGTATTTTTCTTCAACAATGCCGGTGCAGGGGCTTTCGGTTTCCAGTGCCAGCTGTTTTTGCATAAGGGCGTTATATTTTTTCTTCAAGGTTTTAAGTTCTTCCTGTTTTTGGGCAATGGCTTCGGGTGATGCCTTAACAAGGCTGCCGGCATTTTGCGCAGCGTTTAAAGCTGCCAGTGCCGCTGATTTTTCGGCGGAAGCCGCTTCGTACTGCCTGCGGGCAATGGCGCCTATTTTATAAAGCGAGGCCATTTTTGCTTCTTTGGCGCTGGCCTGTTCGTATTGCTGCTGCGCTGCGGCAAGTGCTGCGCCGTTATTGGGGCTGCTTTGCCCGTTCTGCATTATTTTCAGTTCTGCTTCGGCGCGGGCTGCATTGGCATCTGCCTGTTTTATTTCTTCCGCAAGCTGCTTGTCGTCTATGGCAAACAGGGGCTGCTCTTTGCCGATGCGGTCGCCTTTTTCTAAAATAAGCCCCAAAATCTGCCCTTCGGCAGGTGCCGTAATATCATACACGGTAAAATAAACCGAGCCGTTGCCAAGTGCAGGGGCTTTGGTTTCGTTTTTGCAGGCGGCAGAAAACAGCATTATTAAAATTGTAAAAATAATAAATGTAAACCTTTTCATTTTAAACAAACCTCGTTTTTAGTGTAGCACAAACATAGTGGCGGTGCAATTTGATGGAATGTAAATTTTTAAAGGCGCGGCATTTTGCCGGCTGTAAATTTTACAGATTTTTATACATATGCTGCTAAAAATATCAATCATTTTTAAAACGGCGGATAATTGATGGGCTGCGGATTATTTTTTTACACTGAGAAAGCACAAAGTTGTTAAAAAAGATTTTTCAAAAACTGTTAAATGCGTTATAATATACTCGAAAAGTGTATTATAAGTTGCTTATTTGCAAAGCGTTTTTCCCGTTGTGTAATATTTTGAAAAATTTATTTTATTAAAAAGCCGTTTTAGGAATGAAGGGAGGACTGTTATGCGCAAAAAAAGCTGGCTGACAGTTATTTGCTGCCTTTTATTGGTGTGCCTGCTGCCGTCTCTGGCAATGGCCAAAAATAAAACCAAGGCGCCTGCCCGTGACTGGAAGTTGACGGTGGCGCAGCAAAAGCTGGAACTTTTAGGGTATGATGTTGACAGCAAGGACGGGCGTATCAGCAAAGATACAACCGAAGCCATTAAAAAATTCCAAAAGGAACATGGGCTGAAAAAAAGCGGCAAGCTTGATACCAAAACTTATAATAAAATTTCGTGGGAAGCCTTTAAAATGGAAGGCATACCCGATGTGCGCGGCAAAGACATTGTAAAAACTGCCGCCAAGTACAAGGGTGTGCCTTATAAATTCGGCGGTACAACGCCGAAGGGGTTTGACTGCAGCGCTTATGTGCAGTATGTTTTCGGCAGGCATGATGCCAAGCTGCCGCGCACGGCCGATGCGCAGGTGCTGGACGGTATTTTTGTGCTGAAAAGCAAACTTAAACCGGGAGATTTGGTGTTCTTTTCCACATATGCCAGCGGCGCTTCGCATGTGGGGATTTACGCCGGCAGCGGCAAGTTCTGGAGTGCGTCCACTTCACGCGGGGTTGTTCTTGATTCGCTTGACACCGGTTACTGGAAAGAGCATTATTATGGGGCCCGCCGTGTTTTGATTGAAAACGGCGAAACAGTTTAAATATATTTAAGGGGGAGCTTTAATGATTCGCGAAAGGCGCAATAAGGAAAAACTGGCGTTATATTATAAAAAATTTATGGAAGAAGGCATTGTCGACCCCAACGTACATCCGTGGGTGGCAGAATCGTGGCAGCGCTGCCGCAAAATGAAACTGCCTCATGAAACAATGCCGAAAATCAACAAGCTGAGCCGCGAGGAAATCGTTGAGCATCAGCGTACGCATGAATTTATTGTAAAATATGTTGACGGGCTTTATGAGCAGAGCAAGCAGCATTTTAACATTCATAATTTAAGCATGCTGCTAATAGACGAGGACGGCTATGTTATTAAAAACTATGCTTTGCCGTTCTTTCAGCGCGTAATTGAAGATATTCAGGGCATGCGCGTGCTTGAAGAAGATGTCGGTACTTCCAGCATCAGCATTGCGCGCGAGCATAATGTGCCGTTTTTAATGTTCGGCCCGGAAATGTGGATTAAGGACAGCCATTCCGGCGATGCCTGCAGCGCACCGATTTGTGTGGACGGCAAAATCCGCTATATTATTTCGTTCTTCTCGCTGGACCAGAATGACTTGCCGTATGACCTTCTGCTTTCGCTGCTTTTAACAATGAAATATGCCATTGAGCAGCATTTGAAGATGCTTGAATACTGGAGTATCCAGAAAATGATGATGGAAGAACTGCCGGTTGCCGTTTACTGGATTGGGCAGGACGAGAAGCTGAAATACTGCAACAGCAATGCTAAAAAGCGCCTTGAAGGCAGGGAAAACCTTGAGGATATTTTCCTTAATTATGAGCATATTCCCATTAAAAAGGCTTTGCAGGGCACGCCTACGCACCGCCGCGAAATTACCTGGATTACGCAGGACCGCACTTATGAAGACATTACCACCGTTATGCCGGTAAAAGTTGGCAGCGAGGTTGAAAGTGCGCTGGTTATGAGCATGTCAATCGAAGACTTGAAAACGACCATTGCCCATGCAACGGGTTACAGTTCGCGCTACAGCCTGTACAGCATGGTCGGTGAAACGAGCGAGTTCCTTGCTTTGCAGCATAAGGCTTCGCGCATTGCCCGCAGCGACAACAACATTCTTTTGCAGGGCGAACCGGGCACCGGCAAGCAGCGCCTGGCACACGGCATTCATCAGGCCAGCCCGCGCGCAGCCGCACCGCTGATTGTTGTTAAATGCTCCAACGCGCCGCTCAGCACGCTGGAAGAAGAATTTTTCGGCAGCGAGGACGGCGACCATCAGCCGACGGCAGGCAAGCTGGAGCTTTCCATGGGCGGCACGCTGTTTTTGGACGAAGTGGAAAAACTGCCGGTTGAAATGGGCGACAAACTGGCAGACGCTTTGAAAAACGGCCTTTTAAATAAAGAAACAGGCATGCGCAAAAAACTTAATGTGCGCGTAATTGCTGCCTGCGATTCCAACCTTAAACGCCTGGCAGACAAGGGCCTGTTCAGCCGTTCTTTGTATGAGCTGGTACTTGATACTACCATTCGCGTTCCGCCTCTGCGCGAGCGCAGCAAGGATATTGAAGTTATTGCGGCGCATATTCTGGCAGAAATGTCGGCGCAGCACAACCTTTCGCCGAAACGCCTTTCGCCGGAAGCACTGGAGCTTTTAAAAAGCTGCAGCTGGCCAGGGAACATCAAGCAGTTGCAGGGCGTTATCGAGCAGGCTTTCTTCCATACACCGGGAAGCATTATCGAAGCGGAAAATATCAAACTGCCAGGCGATAAAACTTTGGAAAAATCGTGGAAGTACGACAAAGACGCCTTTATTGCGGCATGGAAATCCTCCGGCGGCAATATCAGCAAGCTGGCAGGCATGCTGGATGTCAGCCGCGTAACCTTGTACCGTTATCTTAAAAAATATGATTTGACTCCGAAAACAGGAAAAAATAATTAATAGCGGCGGCAGCCTGCGTTGAATTTTTATATCGGCGCAGTCTGCCGTTTGTTTTTAGGCATATCAGGCGGCAAATATAAAAGCGCCGCCAGCAAATGTTGCAATTATTTAAAAAGTGCGGCGGCCGTGCGTCTTTAACAGCATAGCACAATGTGTTATAATTATACTGTTATAGAATGTTTTAAATTAAATTTGTGAAAATATACCAGCAAGGAGCGGAGCAATGAATAAAAAACTTTTGGCAGCCGTATGCCTGGCGGCAGCAGCAACCTTAAACACTGCCTGGGCAGAAAACTATACCAGCGGCGACGGGCGTTATGCCGAACCGGATTTTGACAGGCAGATGACGCAGGCGGAAGCCGAAAACGTAAAAGCCGACGGCAAAACAAGAAGCGGCGAAGAAATTGATGCCTCGCAGTCGGAACCTTTGCCGATAACCATGACCGGCAATTATGCAAGTTATGATTCCGTAAGCGGCGATTTTGTTGCCGAAGGCAATGTTGTAATTACGCAGGGCAACGAAACTTTGAAAACCGTGCGTGCCGAAGGCAATATGAAAACCGGCGATGTGTGGCTGAAACAGGGCGGCACGCTGGTGGAGCCAAAAAGTACAATGAACGGCGAATGGGCTTATTATAACTTTAATACCAAAACCGGCGAAATTAAGAAAGTAGAAGGACAGGGCGGCAAAGACTTTTTCCGCGCTCCGCATGCCACGATATATCCTGATAAAATGGTAATGGACGAAGGCGGCGAAATGACGCGCTGCCCGGCAGTAGAACATTCTCCGTGCCTTTTGATTACGGCTAAGACTTTTGAAATTTACCCGAAAGAAAAAATGGTAGCGCATGATGTAAAGGTTTATGTTAAAGGCACCCATGTTTATTCGCGTGACAGATGGGTAAATGAACTTGGTGATGAAGGGGCATCGCGCTTGATGCCTACCATCGGTTATGACGGCGACGATGACAAAGGCATGTATATCCGCCTGCGCTATGATTATAACATTGACCAGAACACAACTTTAAAAGCGGATTTGCCTTATTACAGCCAGGGGCATTTTAAACCTGTTGCTGAGGTAAAGCACGACCAGCGCAATTACTACCTTACTTACCAGAGCGGCTGGTTTGAAGAAAACGATGAATGGGTAGATAAAAAGAACGATATCGGTTTTTACTATAAGCCGCATTATTTTATTGACGGCATTCCTGTAACTTATAATTTTTATGCTCACAGAGGCCTGTGGAAAAATGAAGAAACAGGCAGGCAAAGCTGGCATACAGAGTACGGGGCTTTTTTGACGCATGACCGTATTTACCTGTTTAACAGCAAAAATACCTTCCTTGATTTATCAGTAGGCAAAAAGTGGGTTGATGAAAGTTATACCGATGAAACTACTAATACTATGGCATATTATGGTACTTTAGGCCAGAAAATAAGCGATAAATGGTATACATGGGCAGGATATTACAGAGAAAAATATACGAGCAACCTGTTTGATTATGACCAGCCTGATATGGAGCGCGAACTGCGCAACGGCATCAGCTACAAGCCTGATGACAAGAATACTTTTACTATTGTTAACCGTTACGATATGGGGCAGCATGAAAATTACGAAACTACTTATACATGGACGCACCGTTTCTGCTGTTGGGCAATCAGTTTTGAATACGAACAGGAGCATTTTGACGGCGGCGACAAACAGTTGAATATTAAGTATGAATTCCTGAACTGGTAAGAGGTGAGTTATGGATATCATCAAAACACGTTTTGAAGAACATATTGCTTTGGCGCAGCTTGTTGCACAAAGCGGTATTACACAGCAGGTGGCTGATGCTGCTGCCATTATAAAAAAAGCACTGGCAGGCGGGCACAAAGTTTTGTTCTGCGGGAACGGCGGCAGCGCAGCTGACAGCCAGCATTTGGCGGCCGAATTTGTAGGGCGCTTTCAAAAAGAACGCAAGGGCATTGCCGGTATTGCTCTTACCGTCGATACTTCCATCTTGACAGCGGTTGCCAACGACTACGGTTATGACCGTGTGTTTTCCCGCCAGGTGGAAGCGCTCGGTCAGCAGGGCGACGTGCTGGTGGGCATTTCTACCAGCGGCAACAGCAAAAATGTGCTGGCGGCAATTGCCCAAGCTAAAGCCAAAGGTATGCAGTGCATTGGCATGACGGCGCAGGGCGGCGGCAAAATGAAGGACGAATGTGACATCTGTATCGCTATTCCCTGCCCGGTAACGGCGCGCGCACAGGAAATGCACATTTTAATCGGCCATATAATCTGCGAACTGGTGGATGGTGAATAAATTGTCACAACTCAGCTGCACAAAATTTTTAGCAGAAAAAATACAACAATTAAAAATTGCCGTTATCGGCGATGTAATGCTGGACCGTTATTTTTACGGCGACGTAAAACGCATTTCACCGGAAGCACCGGTGCCTGTAAATAAGGTAACGCGCATTACTTCCGTGCTTGGCGGTGCAGCGAACGTTGCTGCCAACCTGGCGCACCTGGAATGCAAGGTTTATGTTGGCGGCGTTACCGGCGATGACGAAAACCGTCGCCTGCTGGAAGGCATGATGGCAGAAGCCGGCATTGATTACAGCGGGCTGATAAAATCGGACAAGCGCTCTACCATTACCAAAATGCGTATTTTGGGTGCCAAGCAGCAAATGCTGCGCCTTGATTTTGAAGAGGTCGGCGACCTTTTTGAAGATGAAACGGAGCGCCTTTCAGAGTGGCTGTTAAACCTGATTGACGGTGGTTTGGACGGCATTGCCGTTTCGGATTATGCAAAAGGAGTATGCTCGCATAACTTCCTGCAGTGGGTAATTAAAACGGCAGGAGAGTATAAAGTACCTGTGCTGGTTGACCCTAAGGGTGCAGACTGGACGAAATACAGCGGCTGCGATTTTATTACGCCGAACTTAAAGGAAATGTGCGAAGCTGCGCATGAAACCGTGCCTAACGAGGACGAACCTGTTTTGCGTCTGGCGCGTGCTGCTGCGGCGCAGTATGATATAAAAAATGTAGTTGTAACCCGCAGTGAAAAAGGCATGACATTGGCAGGACGGGACGGGCTTATTATTAATGCCCCTGCAACTGCGCTTGATGTGTTCGATGTTTCCGGCGCAGGCGACACAGTTGCGGCAACGCTGCTGGCCGGTGCGGCAGGCGGGCTGGCACTGGAGGATGCCGTTTACATGGCAAACCGTGCGGCGGGCATTGTTGTTGGCAAAGTTGGCACCTACCCCGTACACCGCGACGAACTTTTAAAGGATTTGCTTGCCGAGCAGCGTAAGGACGGTTACGGCTACCGCACGCTCAGCTGGCAGGAAATCGAATCGCTGGCCAATACCTGGCGTGCCTGCGGCGAAAAAATTGTTTTCACCAACGGCTGCTTTGATATTCTGCATGTCGGGCATGTTTCGTATCTGGAGCAGGCGGCACGCCTTGGCAGGCATTTAATTGTCGGGCTTAACACGGATGCTTCCGTAAAGCGCTTGAAAGGCGCGACGCGCCCGCTGAACCACGAGCTTGACCGTGCGCGTGTGCTGGCGGCTTTGGCCTGCGTTGATGCGGTAGTGCTGTTTGACGAAGACACACCAACGGAACTTGTGAAAAAAATCCGCCCCGATATTTTGGTTAAGGGCGGCGATTATAAACCTGAAGAAGTAGCCGGGCGCGAATACGCCGGTGAAGTACAGATTATAAAATTTGAGGACGGTTATTCCACAACCGGGTTATTAGAAAAAGTAGCACAGCTTGTAAAGGAGGGCAAATTATGATTATTGTAACCGGCGGTGCCGGCTTTATCGGCAGCAACATTGTTAAAGGCCTTAACGAACGCGGACGCGACGATATCCTTATCGTTGATAACCTTACCAATATGGTAAAATTTAAAAACATTCAGGGCTTAAAGGCTTTGGATTATATGGATAAAATTGATTTTGCCGAAGCACTGAAAGCAGGCAAATTCAACCATGAAAAAATTGACGTTATTTTCCACGAGGGCGCATGCAGCGATACCATGGAATACAACGGCAAATACATGATGCAGAACAACTTTGAATATACCAAAAACCTCATGCACTTTGCAGCAGACAGAAAAATTCAGATGATTTACGCTTCTTCCGCTTCTACCTACGGCAGCGGCGCGCACGGCTTTACCGAAAAACCGGAATGCGAGGAAGCGCTGAACGTATACGCGTTTTCCAAACTGTTCTTTGATAACTATGCCCGCCGTTATTTTGGTAAAACCGGCAGCCAGCTTGTTGGCCTGCGTTACTTTAACGTTTACGGCCCTCAGGAAAACCACAAAGGCAAAATGGCATCCATGGTATTCCAGATGTACAACCAGTGGAAAGCCGAAGGCAAGGTTAAACTGTTTGAAGGCATCGACGGCTATGGCAACGGCGAACAAACCCGTGACTTCATTTATGTAAAAGACGTTGTAAAAGTAAACTTCTTCTTCTGGGACCATCCTGAACTGAGCGGCGTTTACAACTGCGGCACCGGCCATGCGCATACTTTTAATACGCTTGCCAAAGGCGTGCTCAAGCATTTCGGCAGCGGCACGCTGGAATACATTCCGTTCCCGGATGTTCTGCGCGGTAAATACCAGAGCTATACACAGGCAGATACCACTAAACTTTTAGAAGCAGGTTACGACGGCGGCTTTACCGATATTGACGAAGCGGTGGCAGAATACTGCGCACTTTTGGATAAGACCGGCGGGTATTACAAATATGAAGCTTAAGGCTGCATTTTTTGACCGCGACGGCGTTTTAAACGTTGATAAATCTTACTTATATAAAATTGAAGACCTGGAATGGATTGACGGTGCCAAAGAAGCGCTGGCCTATCTTACCAAAAAAGGTTATACAATTTTTGTTGTTACCAACCAGAGCGGCATAGCCCGCGGGTATTATACAGTTAGTGACATGCAGAAGCTGCATGACTATATGGCGCAGCAGATTGCAGAAGCAGGCGGGAAAATAGAAAAATTTTATTACTGCCCGCATCTTCCCGGCGGCGCAGTGGCGGAGTTTGCCGTGGAGTGCGATTGCCGCAAACCCAAGCCGGGCTTGATTATGCGTGCTTTTGAAGAATACGATATTGATAAGGATACTGCCTTTTTAATCGGCGATAAGCCGCGCGATGTGGAATCCGCGGAAGCGGCAGGCATTAAAGGTTACCTGTTTGAAGGCGGCAGTTTACTTGATTTTGTTAAAGAGATAGCGTGAGATGGAATATAAAAATATTTTACTTATTAAAATGAGCTCGCTGGGCGACATACTGCACTCGCTGCCCTTTGCGGACGCGCTGCGCAGGCGTTACCCAAAGGCGAAAATAACGTGGCTGGTGCACCCGCAGTTTGCAGGCTTTTTGCCTGACCCGCCCGTTATTGACGAAGTTATTTATTTTGATAAGGTAAAATTTAATAAAATGGACCTTTGCGATAAGCTGCATTATTTCAGGGAAATGCGCGCGCTGCTGCACTCCAAGCACTTTGATTTGGTGATTGATTTGCAGGGGCTGTTTAAAAGCGCCGTGCTGGCGGCAATAAGCGGCTGCAAGAGCCGCATAGGCTACTGCGAAATGCGCGAAGGCAGCGGGTTAGTCAGCCGCCCAATCTGCGGCAGTCACAGCAAAGACCATGTTATCGAGCGTTATCTTGACGTTGCGCGGTATCTTGGCGCAGAAGTAAGCGAAATACATTTTCCGCTGCCGGATTTGACCAAAGAAAGCAAAGCCGTGGCGGAAAAACTTAAAAATAAAGGCCTGCGCGGCGAATACGTTGTAATGGTGCCCGGTGCGCGCTGGGAAACCAAAGTGTGGCCGCCGGAAAATTACGCAAAGCTGGCGCAGATGATTATTAAAGGCGGTGCAAGCGTGGTGCTGGCAGGCGGGCCGGATGATGCACCGAAGGGCGAAGAAATCGTCAAAGGCTGCCAATCGGACAAGCTGATTAATTTAATCGGGCAAACATCGCTGCGCGAACTGGCAGCACTGATTAAAGGCAGCGTGTTTTATATCAGCGGCGATACAGGACCGCTCCACTTTGCGGCGGCGCTTAAAAAGCCGCTTATAGCCATGTATGGGCCTACCAAGGCAGACCGCACAGGCCCATACGGCAGCAAAAACAGTACAGTAATTATCAGCCCGGCCAAATGCGCAGGCTGTTTAAAAAAGCATTGCAGCGACTGGCACTGCATGTACGATATTACACCGGAAATGGTGTACGGGCATTATATAAAAAAGCGTGGTGAAACAAATGGTTGAACTTAACGGCAAAAAAATATTGGTTACCTTTTTAATGCATCTTGGCGATTTAACGCTGACGACGCCGTTTATTCATGCGCTGCGCAAGGCTGCGCCGGACAGCCATATTGCCATGCTGGTGGATGAAAAGTTAAAAGACGTAGTGCTTTTCAATCCCTATCTTGACGAAGTAATTACAATCGACAAAAAAGGGCGCGACAACAGTATTCTGGCATTAATTGCCTGTGCGCGCCATTTAAGCAAGCATAAATTTGACGTATTGATAAATCTGCATCCTAATGAAAGATGCTCTTTTATTGATGCGCTGACCAGTGTTAAACTGCGTACTGGCACAACTCATACCATTTTTAAATGGCGCTGGGATGTGTTTACGCCGCTTGACCGTACTATGCACGCGGCGGATATGTATCTTGACGTGCTGAAGCAGCTTGGCGTAAAAGACCTGACAAATAACGGGCTGGAAATTTTTCCGGGGGAACGCCATGTTAAAGAAGCGGCAGATTTCTGGCAGGCGCACGGCGTAACGGATAAAGATAAACTGATAGGCTTTAATATAGGCAGCGCGGTTGTTACCAAGCGCTGGGCACCGGAACGCTTTGCCGAAGTTGCCGACCATTTTGCAAATAATGGCTATAAAGTTGTGTACTTTGGCGGTGCCATGGATGAAGAAATGGTGCAGGAGGCCGTAAGCCATATGAAAACTGTGCCTGTTATTGCAACAGGTGCGTTCGGAATCGGCGGGCTGGCAGCAGCCATGCGCCGGTGCAGCCTTATTATTACTAATGACAGCGGGCCGATGCATGTTGCCATCAGCCAGAAGGTGCCCATTGTAGCCATGTACGGGCCGAGCAACCCAAAACTTTATGGCCCTTATACCAACGAGGCTGTTATTGTAACTGCTCAGCCGCCGTGCCTTGGCTGTGCTGGCGGCATGAAGCACAAATGCGATGATATGCAGTGCATGACGCGCCTTACGGTAGCGCAGGTTATCGAAGCGGCAGAGAAAATGTTGGGAAATAAAAAGTAAGAGGCGTAAAAATGCAGCGTTTCCAAATTTTTTGGCATAATTTACAGCAAGATTTAAAAATATTTTTATATTTTACCATCCTGTTTAGTGTTTTCAGATTAATTTTTATAGGTATTTTTAATACTTATTTAAGTGACTGTACTATGCAGGATATTTTATTGTGTCAGTGGTACGGCTTCAGGCTTAGCCTGAAAACAGCGGGAATGATAGCGCTCATCGGCGGCGTTTTGGCAACACTGCCGCAGATTGGTTTTCTGAAATGGCCGTCTGAAATTATCCGCAAGACATGGTCGGTGTTAATGACTGCTGTATTCAGCATTTCTTTTTGTGCAGCCATACCGTATTATGAAATTTTTAATTCCAGATTTAATATTATGCTTATAAACGGTGCCCATGATGACTGGGGTGCCATTTTAGATACGGCAATTAATGAATATGGCTTACTGTGGCGTTTGCCGCTGGCATTTTTGCTGACCGGTATTTTAATATGGCTTTTACTGAAATTTTTAAACATAAAAACACGCCCGGCAAAAATTACAAACAGCAGGCAGCTGTTTTTTGCCATAGTTCGTGTAGTAATTGTGCTGCCAATATTTTTTGTATTTGTTCGTTACGGCGGAGCCTTTAATTATGCAAATTCAATCAATTTTGAAAGTGCGGAAAGATTAAAATCAGCCTTTTTAAACGAAGCGATACTTGATGACGGGCAGGCTTTTTACCGCGTTTACAAAACATATAAAGAACAGCAGAAAATAACGGATGTTAATATAACTACTGAAGAACTTCGCAAAGAAATCATGGTTCTCGGCGGTAATCCGCAGGCAGATAATATTGAAAATGCTTTTATCAGAACAGTTGAGGAGCCTAAACTTGCACATCAGCCGGAAAATGTAATTGTAATTTTAGGCGAAAGCTATGCCCTGTGGCCTATGCTGCCGAAATATCAGCCTATGGGGCTTACTGATGAAGCTTTGCGCATGGTAAACAGCGATAAAAGCTGTACAACGGCGCTTATGCTTGCACATGGCAGCGGCACTATGCCTGCTGTTAATGGTTTTGTGTCAGGTCTTGCCGAGGCAGGCATTACAGAAGAAAGTATGCCCGAAAGCTATAAAACACAATATGCTACCGGTATAGGCAAAATTATGAAAGATGCCGGGTACAGAACGGTATTTTGGTATGGCGGCATGCCTTCGTGGCGTGATATTAAAAACTATGTGCTTGCACAAAATTTTGACGAGTGTTATTGCGCCAGTGATTTTAAATACAGCGGGGGCAACTCCTGGGGCTGCCCGGATAAAACATTGTTTGGACAGGTATATCAATATATTGAAGGGCATCCTGCACAGAAAACATTTCATATTATTTTGACAACCACCAATCATCCGCCTTATACTATTGATGTAGGCAAAGAAGGTTTTGACAAAAATAAAGTTTTGCAAAACATGCCGGATGATATTACTGCTGACAATGAAAAAATAATTGAACTTGGGCATATTTGGTATGCTGATATGGCAATGGGAAGATTTGTTCGCAGCACAGAAAAATTAAAACCGGATACTTTGTTTGTAGTAACCGGCGACCATGCGGAACGCTTTACTTTCAGTAAGGACGTTGACGATAAAACCTATTCAGCTATACCGTGTATTATTTATGGGCAGGGTGTGCAAAAAGGCTGGCTGCCTGATGATGCTACCGGCTGTGCCATGCAGATTTTACCAACGCTGGTAGAAATAGCAGGCAAACCGAACATGCAGTACAGCAGTATTTTACCAAGCTTGTTTAATAACGATAAGCCGGTATTCAATCATAAATTTTACGCATGGAAAGATAAAATGTATGATTTAAATGCAAAAGCACCTGATGATATTAAAAAACGTGCAGACGCCGCAAAAAAAATAACTGCCTGGCGTGTTGTAAAGGGAAATGAGATAAATTTAGATTAAATTAATAACATTTATATATAATATATAATAAAACATAAAATGCAGGGGAATGTTTATGAAAAACTTGGATAGTAATGCTATAGTTATAAAAGATAAGCTGGAATTTAATTTAAATATAGATACAAGGCGGTCTATGCACATTGCATTTAATGTTAATGATGCGTATTTCCGTCAAGCGGCAGTTGCTATAATTTCTGTTTTAGAAAATAATAAAAATAAAAATTTTACATTTCATATTTTTACTGATGCATATGAGCAAGAAAGTGCTGAAAAGTTAAAATTAATAGCAGAAAAATATAATATAAAATTATGTATCTATGTTATTGATATGAATATTCTTGCTGGTTTCCATATTAAAGTAAAAAGATTTTCAAGAGTAACATATTTACGGCTGATTATGCCTAAAATTTTAAAAGATATTAATTGCTTTTTATATATGGATGCCGATATGGTTTGTTTAGGAGATTTATGGCAGCTGAATGATATTGATTTTGAAGGCAAGGCATTTGCTGCGGTATCAGATTTACCAGAGGCTGTTGAATATAGAACTAAGTTTTTAAAATTAAAAAACAACAAATATTTTAATGATGGCATGATGTTTGTTAACATTCATAACTGGAATAGATTGCAAATTACAGAAAAGGCTTTTACGTTTAAAGGTGCAGATCCTAAAAAATTTTTAGGACAGAGCCAGGATATTTTAAATCTTGTTATGGATGGGGATATCATATTTTTAGATAAAAAATTTAATGTAATGCAAGAAAGTACGGATGTAAAAGATTGTGTAATTTATCATTTTTTTGGAAGATTTAAACCATGGGAAATGGAATTAAATAAATATGATGCTTTATGGCGTAAATATTTGGCAATTTCTCCCTGGCCAGCTTTAACTGATAAATTGCCGCCTAAAAAACCACAGTATTATCATGATTATAAGAAAATAGGCAAGTATTATAAAGAAAATAATAATTGGCTGAATATGATAGAATCATACTTCTGGTATTCTATCCTTAAAATACGCTTGAAACTTGGATTATGAGGAATGATTTTATGAAACAAACTATTCTTATAACAGGTGCTGCCGGATTTATCGGTTTTCATTTAGCTAAAAGTTTATTAGATGAGCAATATGAGATAATCGGTTTTGATAACATTAACAATTATTATGATGTTAGTTTAAAATATGCGCGTTTGGAAATTTTAAACAAGTATAAGAATTTTAAATTTATACAAGCTGATCTTGCCGATGAAAATTCTGTTAATAATGTTTTTAGAACATATAAACCGGATATTGCGGTTAATCTTGCAGCTCAAGCTGGAGTGCGTTACAGCATAGATAATCCTAAAACTTATATTGATTCAAATATAATTGGATTTTTTAATGTTTTAGAAGCATGCAGGCATTATCCTGTAAAGCATTTAATATATGCGTCAAGTTCATCTGTATATGGCAATCAGAAAAAAACGCCGTTTTCAGTAGATGATAATGTAGACAGACCGATAAGTCTTTATGCTGCTACAAAAAAATCTAATGAACTTATGGCTTTTACCTATTCTCATCTTTATAAAATATCGGCAACAGGTTTGAGATTTTTTACTGTCTATGGTCCGTTTGGACGTCCGGATATGGCATACTTTGGATTTACCAATAAAATATTTGCCGGAGAACCTATAAAAATATTCAATAATGGCGATATGTTAAGAGATTTTACTTATGTTGATGATATTGTAACAGGAATAAAAAATATTTTACCGTGTCCGCCTAAAAAAGATGAAAATGGGGATCAATATAGAGTTTATAATATTGGCAATAACAAACCGGAAAAACTATTAACTTTTATTGAAACATTAGAAGAAATCATTGGCATTGAGGCTAAAAAAGAATATCTGCCTATGCAGCCTGGCGATGTTTATCAAACATATGCTGATGTCAGCGAGCTCGAGAAAAATTTTAACTTTAAACCGCAAACGAGTATAAGGGAAGGCCTTACTGAATTTGTCAATTGGTATCGTGAATTTTACCATAAATAATGGGAGATGTTCTTATGAAAATAGCAGTAGCAGGAACAGGATATGTAGGTTTATCAAATGCTGTATTGCTTGCACAGCATAATAATGTTGTGGCTGTTGATATTATTCAAAGCAAAGTAGATACTATAAATGCAAAAAAATCTCCTATTGTAGATAAAGAAATAGAAGATTTTTTGAAAAACAAGAATTTAGATTTATTGGCAACTACTGATGCAGAATCTGCTTATAAAGATGCGGACTTTATAATTATAGCAACACCAACTAATTATGATCCGCAAAAAAATTATTTTGATACTTCTTCAATTAATGCGGTTTTAGATATTATAAAAAAAGTAAATAGTAATGCAGTAATAGTTATTAAATCTACTGTTCCCGTTGGGTTTACAGAAAGTATCCGCAAAGAGTATCCACAGCTTAAAATAATGTTTGTACCGGAATTTTTACGCGAAGGCAAGGCTTTATACGATAACCTGTTCCCTTCACGTATTATTGTAGGGGTTGGAGAAAATTGTTCTTTTAAGGACAAAGCGGAACTATTTGTTGCGATGTTGAAAGAAGCTGCTGTAAAAAAAGATATTCCTGTTTTGTATACTAATCCAACCGAAGCGGAAGCTGTTAAACTTTTTGCCAATACTTATTTGGCTCTGCGCGTTGCATTTTTTAATGAACTGGATACCTATGCAGAAGTCAGGGGATTGAGTACCAAACAGATTATTGAAGGCGTATGCCTTGATCCGCGTATCAGCGATTTTTATAACAATCCTTCCTTTGGTTATGGAGGGTATTGTCTGCCAAAAGACACCAAGCAGCTTTTGGCAAACTATCATGATGTACCTAATAATATTATAGGAGCTATTGTGCAGGCAAACCGTACGCGCAAAGATTTTATTGCAGACAGAATTATAGAAAGACATCCTAAAGTTGTTGGGGTTTACCGTTTAACAATGAAGGCAAACAGCGACAATTTCAGACAGTCTTCTATACAGGGTGTAATGAAACGTATTAAAGCCAAGGGAATAGAAGTAGTTGTTTATGAGCCGACGATAAAAGAAGAAAAGTTTTTCAATTCTAAAGTAATTGATAGCATAGATGAATTTAAAAACTCATCAGATATTATAATTGCAAATAGATTTAGTGAAGAATTATCTGACGTTAAAACTAAAGTTTATACAAGAGATTTATTTGGTGATAATTAGTAAATGATAAATTTTGTTGTAGGTTATTATAAGGTGAATAGCAAATGAAAAAAGTTGTTATGATAAGGCGAACTGGATTAGGAGATTTTATTGCAGGAATGGTTCCAATTTGCAATTTATTACAAAAAGTATATGGTGAAGTAGATTTTTATTTTTTTATGAATAATCGTAATGCGCAGATTGTAAAATATTTTTTCCCCAAAGCACATATATATGAATGGACTTCTGGTAATCGTTATATTCAAGCCGTTAAATTAGCATTAAAATATAGAAAAATTAAACCAGATATGGGAATTTCTCCTGCTCCTGATAGTCCGAAACTTAATAATTTATTTTTATTTTTAATTGGTGCAAAAGAGAGATACGCACGTGTAAATCAAAAAATTCTTTCAAATGTTTTTGTAAATCATCCGTTAAAAATGGATGATAAAATTATGAAAACTATGCATGTTGGGCTTGTTAGTTTAAAAGTTTTTGATAATAATATAAAAAGTTTAGAAACTAAGTATATGCCTAAAATCAATAAAAATATAGTTGAAACTTATAGTACCTCTTTGAAAGGTCCTTTTATAATGGTTGAAGTTTCAAATAATAGAATAACATCTCAATTGACAAATGATAAAATGGCAGAAATTTTAAATGCTTTATTTGGTTATAAATCTTTTTCTGTATTAATTACTTCAAAGGTTGATGATATGGAAAAAGCAAAAAATCTAAAGAATTTATTGTTTATGCCATCAGAGATATTCGTAAACCCTAGTATTCATAGATTTATAGCATTTGTAAATAAAGCGGATGTTGTATTATGTGGAGATGGCGGGCTGGGACATATCGCTGGTGCACTTGATAAAAAGTGGTAGCCGTATATGGACGGACATTAGTAAAGAGATGGGCTGTTTTAGGAGACCGCGTAATCCATATTTATGATCCAGAAGATGTAAATAATATAGACAATAAAAAAATAATAACAGCATTAGCAAAGTGTTTATAATTGAAACCAATACTGTTATTTTAGATATTTATTTAATTTCCTCTATAATTTTTTTTATTAGAATAGACGGATATTTTTTATTTAACGAAGTTATAAATCTATTTCAATGCCTTTTAATTTTTGTTTTAGCAAAATAATGAAAATAGTATTCAAGTGGAATTAAAACGGCACTCCCCATATCATTAACTATACGCACCTGATACCTATCAGGTGCGATTTTTTGCAGAAGAATATTGTGCGCAAATAAATCTAAAGTAATAATTTCGTTCTTTAAAAGTTCATTTTTTAATGACTTAAGAGATGTTAAAATCATATCGTAATTTTCTTGTAAAAGTTTTTGATTTGATAAAAAATTCTCTAAAGTTTGGCAAGGTGTATTGTCATAGTTGCAAATTAATTCAAATACGTAACCTTCGCCTATATTTGTTGAAATTTTTCCATAATATTTTGGTAAAATTTTATAATCTTTGTTGCGTTTTAATAGAATAGTTAAATAATTTATTTCGCGTTCGATATCTTCTTTCCCTTCCTCATTATATGCTATTTTTATACATAGATTAGGGTTATAAGGATGAATATAACACTTTTTATGAAATCCTTTTCCATATATTAATTTGTCTGATAAATTTATTGTTTTATTATCCATAATAAAAGATCCGTCCTTATTAATTATAAAGTCAAATAATTTTTAAAATAAAAATATAGCGAAATAAAAAACTTAATGATATTATATAAGATAAACAATAATAAGTAAAGTAATTGTAAAATATATTGTAGAATAGTATAATATAAAATATACGAGTTTAGAAATTAAGGCGATATTGAGAGTTAATGGGTATGCATAATTTAACTATAATAATTTTAACTAAAAATGAAGAAAAAACAATAAGGCAAGTTATACAAAATGTACAAAAATGTGCTGACAACGTTTTAATTGTTGATTCCGGCAGCACAGATAAGACGGTTGAATTTGCTGAAAGCTGCAGAGCAAAAGTAGTTTACCGTGCGTGGGATAATGACTTTGCAGCGCAGCGTAATTTTGCTTTGCAGCATGTAACAACGCCGTGGGTTTTGTACCTGGATGCGGATGAATTTTTAGATACGGATCTTATCGCTGCGATAGAAGAAGCGCTTACTAAAAATGAAGAAAAGCAGTATTCTATGCTACGGCGCATACATGCTTTTGGTTTTAAATATAAACACGGTATTTTTAAACCGGATGAAGTTATAAGAATGTTTCGTACAGATAGAGTTCATTGGGAAGGTAAAGTGCATGAACATCCAGTATGTGATATGCCTAAGGAACTTTTAAAAGGTTATATTGAACATTACACCTACGAAAATTGGCAGGACTGGTGGGAAAAAGCCGGGCATTATACTTCCATTTGGGCTGAGGACGCTTACAAGCGGAATAAAAAAACAAGCTTGGGCAGTGCGTTTTTTCATGCTGCTTACGGATTTTTTAGGGCATATATCATCGAAGTTGGTTTTATCGATGGCTGGAGCGGCTTGTATTCCAGTATCCAGCATTTTATTTATACTATGATGAAATATTTAAAGCTATATGAATTAAATAAAAGAAAATAATAGTAAAGCTAGTTATTGGCTTTACCATTATTTTTTTAGTTTACATCATCTTTAATCCATTTTTTACCTAAAGCTGTTTTTAACATATCTTTTGTGAATTTATATTGTGATGAAGCCAAACTATTTGTTTCATCATAATGATTTGACTGAATATCTAATATTCCGCAAACTAATTCATAAATAAGATCGTTTGTAAAGTATTTATATCTGTTTGCTGTTAAAGCAAAAATAATATTGGAATGTTTTTTAATATATTCATCTGAAAAATAAGTAAACATTGGTATTCGTACTGTACCAAATCCATCAAAGTTTGGAGAACGTCTTTTATCTGGTATTACTGCATGGTCAGAAAAATATAACATTGCCTGTAAGTTTAGTTTTTGTTTGCCGTATTCCCAAATTTTTTGTAGAATATAGTCTGTATAACGAATAGAATCGATATAATTAGGAATTAAATCATACTTTTCGGGTTCGCTAAATTTGGCAAAGTTTTGCGGATAACGGTTGATAAAATTAAAATGATTACCTTTTAAATGGATTACTACAAAATTATTCTTTGTTGGGTCAACTTCGTCCAGATAATCAAGTAAGGCTTCATCGTACTGCACTTGGTTAAGGTTTTGCTTAGTCCATTTTGAAGTTCCACAAGTATTGGCTATAATTGTTACTGCTGTAGAAGAATCACCTAAATTTCCCTGATTGCTGTACCAATGTGTAGTATAGCCTGCTTTATGGGCAATATCAATTACAGAACAGGATGAATAAAATTCTTTGTTATTATATTGATTAATTTCCGTTAGTGCATTCGACAAACAAGGTGCTGTTGAAGCGATGCAGGAATAAGCGTTTGGGAATAAAATAAAATGTTTATCAGTTTTTTTAGCAGAAAGCCATGGAGTAGTTTCTACTGGATAATCTGTAAAAGCACTCATATAATCACGGGATTCAGATTCACCTATGACCATAATAATTGTTGAAGGCTTGTCAAAAGGTTCACCATTTTGGGAAACTTCTAAGTTTTTTACACGTTCGTTTAAATTTTCTTTATAAAGATGTATTGATTTTAAATATTTTTTTACATCAAGATATAATTCTATAATACCGGTTCTTACGAATACACCTTGTTTTTTGGCAGTAGCTCCGTTCTTCCAAAGATAATAAGTTAAAAATGCGGCAACGGCAAAAATAATTCCAACATAAATAATGTTTAAATTTATTGAAGAAAAGATTAAATTGGCTTGAAGGAAAATAGCGTAAGCAGAAATTGACAATGTTGCAACTGAGATATTAAATAAAAACGGAAAAGATTTAATAAATTCTATGGTTTCATTAATATAAGTTTCTTGAATTAACGTAATGCCATTTTCGTTTATGCAAGAACCATAGAGATAATAATATATCCATTGAGCAACTGGGATAAGGAAGATAAAAAATTCAATTGTAGCAATAACTGGAAGAAAAACAAAAGGAAATAAATTAAAATTAATTACTAATATTTTCAAGCTCATTATCCAACCAATAACATAAAGGCCGAAAACAGTATCTAAATGAAATCCAAAGTCAGATGAATTTTTGCGGTATGTTATAAAATATAACAATGGATATGTAATAATCCAGGCTATGCCGGTAATAAAACTGGTTATAAACATAGGCGAAGTTAACTGTACATTAGCTAAAGCTACAGGAAGTACCGCTAATATGGCACATGGTATAAAACGCCGCAGTTGTAAATATTCTGCTTTATGGCCTAGGCCATGCGAAACTGAAACGTAAAAAAGATAAGGAAGTATATATAAAGCAAGCATTAAAATAAAATATTTGTTATCCATTCTTTGTTTTGCCCTTTCAAATTTCAGTTATATTTTAGACATTGTCAATAAAACCCATATTAGTATTATAATTTCTTTTTTCAAACAAGTAAAGATACTGAATTTAACGTTTAAGTGTGGTAAAATTATAATAACATGTTAGATTACTAAGGATGGTTTTATGAATGATAAAATAAATATCGTATTTGCTTCTGACGATAATTATGCTCAGCATATTGCCGTTGTTATAGCATCAATTATGGCTAAAACAAAAGAAAAAGTTTGTTTTTTTGTAATTAACGATAATATTTCGTCAGAAAAGATAACGAAGTTAAAAAATACTGCAGTTAAACTTAATACAACAGTAGAATTTATAGCTGTACCGGAAGAACAGTTTAAAAATGTTTATTTAAGTGGGCATGTAAGCAAAGCAGCTTATTTTAGGCTTGCATTAGCAGATATTATGCCTGATGATATTGAAAAAGTAATTTATTTAGACGTTGATTTATTAGTTTATGACGATATAAAAAATTTATGGCAGAATGATATAAAAAAATATGCATTGGCTGCTGTACCTGATTTTGGCATTATGGCATCTAATAGATTATGCAGGCAAAAAAAAGAAGTTATAGGCTTGCCAAAAGGAAAGGCATATTTTAATTCAGGTGTTTTGCTGATAAACTTAAAAAAATGGCGCCAAGAAAATTACACTAAGCAGATTTTAGAAATTATTAATGAAAATCAATTTCCACATCATGACCAGGATGCGCTGAATAAGCTTTTTATGAATAACTGGCTGACTCTTGATTTACGTTGGAATATTATACCTCCTGTATACAATTTGTTCCCCAAAGTGTTATTTAATAAACTTTTTAGAAAGCAAGCGCTTGAAGCAAAACGCAACCCTGCTATTATACATTATGCCGGACGTTATAAGCCGTGGGAATTTACATATCATCAAGGTTTTAATGATATGTATTACAAATATTTCAAGAAAACGGCTTTTGCGGAGGAAAGAATGCCGCAGCCAAGCAAGAATATGAAAGGTAAATCCATAACAAGGCAGTTAATAAGGCTAAAAATTGCAAACTTTTGGACTAAAATATTATGAAAGGTAAAAATTAAAAATGGCTGAAAAAATTTACAAAAATATTTTAGTAGATGCAATGATGCATTTAGGCGATTTAATACATGCAACATCAGTAATACCTTTGTTAAAGGAACTTTATCCGGGTTGCAAGGTATCATTTTTAGTAGAACCTGGATTAGTTGGTTTATTTGAGAACATAGATGGAGTAGAACATGTTATTCCCTACAGCTATAAAAGTAAGGGTGATTACTTAGCTGTTTTTAAAATGGGTAAAGAATTGAAAAAATATAACTTTGATTTATCCATATCATTAGACCCACGTACAAGGCTGGCAGCCATGATGTGGATTGCTAATATTCCAACAAGAGTAGGGTCTCGCAGTATTTTTTGGAATGAATCCGGTATAGAACGCTTTTTCTTTACAGATTATGTAGAATGGGGAAGTTATATTTGTAAAGAACATCCTGCGGCAGAAAATTTCCAAAAATTAATTAAACTTTTTGCTGGCGCGGATGATGATGAATTTTATAAACCTAAGTTTGCAGTGCCGCAAAAAAGCAATATTGATTATATCAAGTGTAAATTAAACGAATTGCCAAAAGCAGATTTAAAAATTGCATTTTGTGTAAAAACTGTTGATGAAGCCCGTAATTGGGCTCCGGAACGGTTTGCGGAATTGATGAATAAAATTATTGAAAAATATAAAGCTGATATTATTATTACAGGCGTTAAAAGTGATGATGATACTGCTAATAAAATTATTGCCTCTATTAAAGATAAAAATAGAGTATTAAATTTATGCGGCAAAACAAACTTAACACAATTAAATGCACTTTTTAGTAAAATGGATTTTCTCATTAATTTTGACAACGGAATGGGACACTTTGCTGCTGCTGCTGGATGCCCAACTATTACATTATTTAGTAATGCACTGCCTACACAGTTTACACCGCTGCATGATAAAACATTAATTGTACAAAGCGGATTGAAATGTGTTATAAACTGTAATAAAAAGCTTCGTAAAACCTGTGGCTTAAAATGTTTAGAAGAAGTTACTGTTGATAAAGTTATGGAAAAAGTTGATATATTGATAAAAAATTTATAAAAATAGATTTATTTTATAGGAGATATATTATGGAAAATAACACATTTCCTAAAGTTGCTGTTGGTGTTTGTACTTATAACCGTTCTAATGATTTAAAGCGACTGTTAAATTCTCTAAAAAAATTAAATTATCCTAATTTTGAAATTATTGTTGTGGATAATAATTCTAATGATGATACTGAAAAAGTTGCCAAAAGTTTTTCTAATGTAAAATATGTAAAAGAAGAAAAACAAGGTATTGCATATGCAAGGAACAAACTTATAAAATCTTGTGAAAAAGATGTAGAATATTTGGGAATGTTAGATGATGATGAAACTGTAGAACCTGATTGGATTAATAAAATGTTAGAATGTATGTTTTTAAACGAAAAGATTGTGGCTGTAGGTGGTCCATATATTCTTAAATTTGAGATTGAGCCTCCTATTTGGATGCCGGATGCTTTTCATTCTTATGGTACTGATATAAAAGGTGTTAGTGTATATAAAAAAACAGGTATAATTACAGGAAATGCTTTCATAAAATTATCTGCTCTATCTAAAAAAAATATAAAATTTAATGTTAATTTAGGCTATAAAGGAAATAAAACATTGCCGGGAGAGGACAATGAATTTTTTGATAACTTAATATCTGAAGAAGACTTGTGTGGATTTACAGAATATGCATGTATTAATCATTACATAGATAAAGAAAGAATGACATTTGAATGGTTTGTAAAACGTTATTTTTACGAAGGTGTATCTCAGTATTATAGGTTCGGGACAGTGGTATATTTTAAAAATTTATTGCAATTTCCTTTAAGGGTTCTTAATTTATTAATAACATTATTATCATTTAATAGCAAGAGAATAACATTAAGATTTTTTAAAGTAGTGATGAACTTTGGTGTTATAATAGCGCCTATGATTTGATTGGTGGTATCAAGGTATTATGTTGAATTTAACACGTTATAATATAATAGAGTTTCTGCGTTTTTTGTGTATTCTATTATTACCATTAGGAATTATAATTAATGAAACCGGTTTTACAAATGTAGTTTTATGTATTTCGATATTTATTTGTCTTTGTAATTTAAAAGAGCAAAGAAATAAATGGATAGATTTTGATAAAAAGTTTTTATTTATTATATTGCTTTTTTGTGCAGGCATAATTATAAGTAATATTTTTAGTATTATAGATATGGAAAATTCAATAAAATGGGCAAAAAAATATTGTTACTGGTTATTGCCGGGGATAGTTATATATTGTTTGTGGAATGAGAAAAAGTACTGTAAGTATTTTTTCTCATTAGGGATATTTTTGGGATGCTTTATATTGTGTGCATATGCTGGTTATGAGCATATAATTTTAAATATAGATCGTCCTAAAAGTTTAACCGCGAGCCCGAATTCATGGCCTGCATTTTTAGTTATGTCTTTGCCTTTTTTATTATACTTTTTACCAAATAAATTATTAAAAATATTTATAACTTTTTTTATAACGTATGGTATTTTATTATCTCAGTCAAGAACTTCATTTGTTACGCTATTATTATTGTTGTTTGTATATTTTGCATTAAATTTGCAACAGATAAAAGATAAATTTTTTAATAGGGAATTTGTATACGTTGCGATATCTATTTTAGTAATATGTGCAGGCAGTTTTTCTTTTAATGCGGTTAGTAAAAATATTACTAATATTAGTAATCGCATGTTGATGATAGAAAATTATGATTTAGAAAAGCAAGGCGGTGATAGAATATATTTATGGAAATCTTCTATTGAAATAATAAATGATTATTATCTACATGGAGTTGGATTACGAAATTTTAATAAAGTTTATGTATCAGGAAATTATATGAACCCAAAAGCAAAAGAACCAAATTTAGAATCTCCGCATAATATTTTTTTGCATTACTTAGTAGAGATGGGGATAATAGGAACATTACCGATAATAATATTATTATTTTCAATATGTATTTTTTTAAAAAATAATATCAATAAAAATGTAGCTAGGGCAATGTTACTTTCGCTAATTGCAGTTTTGTGTAATAATATGTTAGATTATCAATTAATTGGTAAATATTATTATGAATTATTTTGGGTATTAATATTTGCAACTTTTGCGGAATGTTTTGACAAATGAGGAATTAGTAAGCGTATGAGAAAAATTGGTATAATAACTTTAAATACATATAATAATTATGGAGCAGTTTTGCAAAATTATGCGTTGCAACATTTTATTAATAATTTGAGTAGTGATAATAAAGCTATTACTATTTGGTATAAAGAAGATAATTATATGTTAAATAAGAAATTTTTTCATTGATAGATTGGAGAAAAATATTTTTTAATAGAAATAATTATAGGGATTTTATTGATAATAATTATCTAATTCATAAAATTCTTAAAGAATATAATATCAAGAAATTTTGTGATGAATATATATATATAAGTTTTGAATATGAAATACCAAAAGATTTAGATAAGAAGTATGATTATTTTATAGTTGGTTCTGATCAAATTTGGAGCCCAAATTTTGTTGATTATAAAAATGAATTTTTACAGTTTGCAGAGAAGGATAAAAGAATAGCTTATGCAGCGAGTTTTGGAGTTTGTGAGTTAGAGCCAAAGATAGAAAAGATTATAAAAAGTGGATTGAAAGAAATGAAATATATATCTGTACGTGAGGATGAGGGGGCTATAATTGTAAAAAGAATGATTGGGGAGAATGTTAATGTTGTACTGGATCCAACAATGTTATTGCCTATAGATGTATGGAATAGTATAGCAAAAAAACCAGTTTGGTATGATGGAAGTAAGTTCGTTTTATGTTTTTTCTTAAGTTATTTGCCAGATAAGTTAAAAAGTAATATAAATGAATTTGCAATTAAAAATAATTTAAAAATAATTGATTTAATGGATATTACTAATGTTAACTATTATTGTAGCACGCCTCAAGAATTTCTATATTTAATTAAACATGCAACGGCTATATATACAGATTCTTTTCATGGAACGGTATTTTCTATACTATGGGAAAAAACATTTATTACATGTTTAAAAGAATATACAGATAATGATGTAAATTCGAGAATTTTTACATTATTAAAAAAATTTAAATTAGAAAATAGGATTGTTAGTAAAGATAATAATTACGAAATTGCTAATCCTATGGAAATAGAATTTCCTGATGTTGAAGCAATTTTAGAACGAGAGCGTCAAAGGTCCAAAGAATTTTTGTGTAAGGCATTAAATATTAAAGGTTGATATTATAATGAATATAGAAAGTAAATTGAAACAGAAGAATTTAAAATGCAGCGGCTGCACAGCTTGTTTTGCAATCTGCCCCAAAGATGCAATTACTATGCAAGCGGATTTAGAAGGTTTTAAGTATCCAGTTATTGATAAAAGTAAATGTATTGATTGTGGATTATGTTGCAAGGTTTGCTCTTTAGAAAATATGTATGGTAATTTTGGCGAAGATAAAACATCTTTTGCGTGTAGCGCAAAAGATGAGAACTTTGCAAAGCAAAGTTCTTCCGGGGGGTATTTGCCATACTGGCGAACATGTATATACAAGAACAAGCAGCAATTTACGGAGCAGCATTTGATTATAATTGGAATGTATGCCATATCAGAGTAGATAAAAAAGATGAATTAAAACGGTTATATACGTCTAAGTATGTTCAGAGTGATATGGGCAATACTTTTAGGCAGGTGAAAAGTGATTTAGATAACGGTAAAAAAGTTTTATTTGCAGGTACGCCGTGCCAGGTTGCAGGGTTAAAAACTTATTTGCAAAAAGACTATTTAAATTTATTGACAGTTGATTTTATATGTCATGGTGTGCCATCTCCATTAGTTTGGCAACGTTATATTGATGAATTGGAGCAAAATTTAAACAGTAAAATAACAGAAATATCATTTAGGGATAAAAAAGACGGATGGAAAAATTTTAATTTTAAATTAATTACAGATAATGGTAATGTTTTTTATGAAAAACATGGTGATAACATATATATAAAAGGGTTCTTAAAAGATTTGTATTTAAGACCTTCGTGCTATGATTGTAAATTTAAAACATTAAAAAGAGAAAGTGATATTACCTTAGCTGATTTTTGGGGAATTGAAAAAATTATACCTGATATGAATATTGATAAGGGAGTATCGCTTTGCTGGCCAAGCAGTAAAAAAGGAAAACGTGCTTTAGCAGATGTTTTAAAGCAAACTGATTATTATGAGGTTAAGTTAAAAGAAGCTATAAGACATAATTCGTCCGCTATCAAATCTGTTGTTGTGCATAAAAATAGAGATAAATTTTTTGAAGGGATAAGTAATTCAGAGGCTAATATTATTAGTTTAATTGAAAAATATTACGATAATAGAAGTTTAAGAAAAAGATTATCCTATGAATTAAGAACAAAAATAAAAAGTTTGTTTAAATGATATTTTCGTTCGGAGTTCTACCATGCCGATAAAAATAATTAAAATCCTTCTTGCCGGGTTGTTTGCCGGACATTTGTTAAAAGCGAATAGAGTGCGTTCTGTGGCGCGGTTCAGCCGTGCAGGATGGGTTATGTTTTTTACGGCGGTTAAGTTTTTCTGGCTGGTGTTTAAATATGCGCGGCAGCGGGAGAAAGAGGTAAAGAAAAAAATATAAAATTTTTGTATTTGGAGTAATAATGATGAGAAAAGAGTACAATAAATTTTTGGTTAAAAGTATAACGAAAAATAAATTTGTGGATCTCACTTTTTGTGTGATGGCTATTTGCTATATGCAGTCAATATTTAAACAGTGATACGGTAGTTATTATTGGTTTTTGGGCGAGTATGTTTGCTTGTTTTGGTGTTTCAAAAACAAACAATGTGTATGGCTATTATGCGGGAATGATTTCATTATTTTTATTTACGGTTGCTTTTTCGGCTTATATATTAAGTTGGAATAATTTTAACGGATTACAGTTTTTGTATATTTTTAGTTTTGTTATGTCAATATTTACAATTGTTGCAGATGCAGTAAAAGAATATAAATTAAATTATAATATTTAAAGGTGTCTATAAATCTAATAGATTAAAAGTGTAACTGATTAATTCATCTAAAGGAACACATCATGCAAATTATAATTTCGCCGGCGAAGAAGATGCGTGTCGATAATGACGATATTGGCGCAGTACGTTTGCCGGTGTTTTTAAGTAAAACTGAAGAACTTTTAACTGCCCTGTGTGCACTGGATTACAAAAGCCTGCAAAAGTTGTGGCAGTGCAACGACGCTATTGCAGAGCTTAATTACAACCGCTTGCAGCGTATGGATTTGCGCCGCAATTTAACGCCTGCCGTTTTTAGTTACGACGGCTTGCAGTACCAGCATATTGCGCCGAATGTTTTGGATGAAGCCGCACTTGATTATTTGGGCGGGCATTTAAAAATACTCAGCGGTTTTTACGGAATTTTAAGCGCGTTTGACGGTGTTGTGCCTTACCGGCTGGAAATGCAGGCGCGGCTTGCCTGCGGCGGAGCAAAGAACCTGTATGCTTTTTGGGGCAGCAGCCTGTATGATGAACTTGTTAAGGACGATAACGAAGTTTTAAACCTGGCTTCCAAAGAATACAGAAAAGCGGTGGAGCCTTACGTTACGGATAAAATCCGTTTTGTAACCTGCGTGTTTGGCAGCCTGCAAAACGGCAAAATTAAGGTTAAGGCAACGGAGGCCAAAATGGCGCGGGGCGAGATGGTACGCCGCTGTGCGGAGGAAAACGTGCAGCACATTGATGAAGTGAAAAAATTCACCGTTAACGGTTACAGTTTTGCCGGAGAATTATCCGGTGCAAACGAGTTTGTTTTCTTAAAATAATAATGTTTAATCTGCCTGCGGCAAATGCTGCGGGCTTTTTTATTTATGTGGGTTTAAAAGAAATTACTGACGGTATAAAATAGATTTAAGATATTATCTGCTCTTTTACTAATAGCATAGTTTACAATAATAATAGCATAGCATAAATGCACAGAAACCGGCATAAAATAAATACTTTTGTGAAAAAACAACTCGAAGTATAATGTAAGTAAACAAAAATACACTAAAATTCAAAATAATTATACAAAACTTCTTGACAGAAATGTGAAGCTTTGTTGTTTTATTAATAAAGTAAAGCAAAAAGTAAACTAATTTGCTTGAAAACGGTATTTGTCTGCGCAGACAGATGAATACTGTTTTATTTTAATTTTATGAGGAGGAAAAATGATGGGTATTAAGGAAAATGCGTTTGCGTATATTGATGCGCACCGCAGTGAGATGCTGAAAATGTGGGAAGAACTTGTCAGCATAGACAGCGGCTCTGACTATAAACCCGGCGTAGACAAAGTTGTTGCCAAAGTAGCAGGTATTTTAACGGATATGGGCGGCAAAACCCGCATTATTGAACACGAAAATGCAGGCAATATGCTGGTAAGCGAATTTGGCGACTGCAAAAATAAACCTTTTGTAATTTTTACAGGCCATCTGGATACCGTTTTTGACGACCCGGAAACCACCAAAAAACGCCCCTTTACCATTAAAGACGGCACTGCTTACGGCCCGGGCGCGCTGGATATGAAGGGCGGCGTAACGCTTGCCATTCATGCTTTGCAGGCCTTGCAGAGCGTTGGTTTTGACAAATACGGCGTTAAGGTTATTTTGGCAGGCGACGAAGAAGTTGGGCACAAGCACAGCGATTGTGCCGGTAAGATGATGGAAGAAGCCAAAGGCGCGGCTTATGCTTTTAACTTTGAAACCGGCTTTATGGACGACAGCCTGGTGCTGGCGCGCAAAGGCGTATACTGCTTTGCCATGGAAGCCTTCGGCCGCGGTGCGCATGTAGGCAATGCTCCGGAAGAAGGGCGCAGCGCCATTAAAGAGCTGGCATATAAAATTTTGGATATTGAAGCGTTAACCGACTGGAGCAAAGGGCTTAATTTAAACGTCGGCGTTATTGAAGGCGGCACTGTGCATAACTCCGCACCGGCGTATGCCAAAATGATTGTGGATATGCGCTTTACCGACCCGGCAATGCTGGAAGCAATGAAAGCCAAATTCCAGGAAATTAACGATAAAGTTTACGTTGACGGCGTAACCTGCAAAATGACGCCGGTATCTTTAATGCAGCCAATGGTTGAACTGGAAAGCAGCAAAGAATTGTTTGAGCTTGTTAAAAAAGTTTATGAAGAAGAAGGCTTTGGCAGCCCGAAAGCAATTACCGTTGGCGGCGGCAGCGATTCTGCCTATACAACCATGGTTGGTGTGCCTACCGTGTGTGCTATGGGCGTTAAAGGTGGGCGCAACCATACGGTTGACGAGTTTGCCAATGTGGAATCGCTGTTTATGCGTGCCAAATTAATATGTGCCGTAATGCTGGCGCTGTAATTTGCGGTTGACAACGGCGGCGCAAAACTTTATACTTAATTTAACTGAACAGGGGAGCTTACAGATAGGCTGAGAGGAAGCTGTGCGCTTCGACCCTAAACCTGATTTGGATAATGCCAACGTAGGGAATGTTTGCAGATGACGGCAAGTGCCTTGTTGGTGCTTGCCGTTTCTTTATATCAGGCAGTTGCAATTTAATATGCCGTTAGAGTGAGCAAAGCTCATGAAGGGGTGCACCACCGCGGGTGCAGAGGCTTCTTCATGGGCTTTTTTAATTGCGGCGGAAAGGAGAAAAGATGCGTGTTAACGGAAAAGACATTGAACTTAAACGCGGTATGACGCTGGCGGAATTTTTGGCTGAGCATAACTACCGCGCAGAACTGGTGGCAGTGGAGCGCAACGGGCAGATTGTGCCGCGTGCGGAATTCGGCACAGTTGTTTTACAAGATGGCGATGAACTGGAAATTGTAAGCTTTGTGGGAGGAGGCTGAAACCGTGGCAGATGATTTTAACAGGCAGCTTGCACAAGTGCGTGTGGGCATTGCCGGGCTGGGCGGTTTGGGCTCGCACATAGCGGTGTTTTTGGCGCGTGCTGGTGTGCAGCACCTGCACCTTGTTGATTTTGACCGCGTGGACGAAAGCAATTTAAACCGTCAGCATTACTTTTTGCGCGACGTTGGCAGGCTGAAAACAGAAGCGCTGGCGGAGCAGCTTTTGGCAATTAACCCTGCGCTTAAAATTAAGGCGGAAAATATAAAACTTACGGAAACAAACGCCGCCGCTGTTTTTAAAGCAGACGGCATTATCTGCGAAGCGGTGGACAGCCCTGAAATCAAAGCCATGCTTGTAAACACGCTGCTTGCCGCTTATGCGGATAAAACGCTTATTGCGTGCAGCGGGCTGGCAGGCGCAGGGCGCAGCAACGCCATTAAAACACGGCGCATAAGCAAAAACTTTTATTTGTGCGGCGACGGCGAAAGCGGCATAGAAACCTGCGGGCGGCTTTCGGCACCGAGGGCAGCCCTATGTGCGGCGCATGCGGCAAACCTTGCCCTGGCGCTTATTTTAGGATTGGAGGAATAACAATGGAAGATGCACTTGTTTTAGGCGGGCATAAATTTACCAGCCGCTTTATTTTAGGCAGCGGCAAATATTCTCTGGAACTTATTAAGGCGGCGGTGGAAAACGCCGGTGCGGAAATTTTAACGCTGGCCCTGCGCCGCGTAAACGACGGCGGCATGGCCAATATTTTAGATTATATTCCCGAAGGGATTACGCTTTTGCCAAACACCAGCGGCGCACGCACCGCGCAGGAAGCTGTGCGCATTGCCCGACTGGCGCGCGAGGTATGCGGCAGTGATTTTGTAAAGATAGAAGTAATCCGCGACAGCAAATACCTGCTGCCCGATAATTACGAAACAATTAAGGCAACGGAAATTTTGGCGGCAGAGGGTTTTGTGGTAATGCCCTATATGTACCCCGATTTAAACGCCGCGCGCGACCTGGCAAATGCCGGTGCTGCCTGCGTAATGCCGCTTGGCGCGCCTATCGGCAGCAACATGGGGCTGGTAACAAAAGAGTTTATACAGATTTTAATTGATGAAATTGACCTGCCCGTTATCGTCGATGCCGGTATCGGCTCTCCTTCGCAGGCGTGCGAAGCAATGGAAATGGGCGCGGCGGCAGTAATGGCCAACACAGCCCTTGCCACCAGCGGTGATATTCCCGCCATGGCGGAAGCGTTTAAGCTGGCCATTAACGCTGGGCGCAAAGCCTACCTTGCCGGGCTTGGCGCAGTAACGGGGCGCGCCTCGGCAAGCAGCCCGCTGACAGGTTTTATAGGGGAGTGACGCTGATGAAGGAAAAACAAAACCTTGCGGCGGCTGCGCAGGACTGCATGGCCTACCTGCCGGGAATGGAAGTAATAGAATCGGATATTTTGCGCGAAGTGCAGTGCGCAGCAGGCAGCGTGGATTTTAACGCTTTTACGGAGCGGGACGTAAAGGCCGCGCTTATGCACAAACACAAAACGGTACAGGATTTTGCGGCGCTTCTTTCACCGGCGGCGCTGCCGTTTTTGGAAGACATGGCGCAGCAGGCAAGGAAGCTTACCTTTAAATGGTTCGGCGCGGCACGCTGCATTTTTACGCCGCTGTACCTTGCCAATTACTGCGAAAATTACTGCGTGTACTGCGGCTTTAACTGCCATAACAAAATTAACCGCTTAAAACTGGACGAAGCCGGCATGGAACGCGAAATGCAGGCCATTGCCGCTACCGGACTGCGTGAAATTTTGCTTTTAACCGGCGAAAGCCGCAGCATGAGCGGCGTGGAATATATTGCTTCTGCCGTAAGGCTGGCGCGCAAGTATTTTGCCGTTGTAGGGCTTGAGGTATACCCGCTGAACAGTGATGAATACGCGTACCTGCACGAATGCGGCGCTGATTATGTAACGGTGTTTCAGGAAACTTACGACGTTGATGCTTACGCCAAACTGCATCTGGCCGGGCATAAGCGTGTGTTCCCGTACCGTTTTTACACGCAGGAGCGCTCGTTAAAAGGCGGCATGCGCGGCGTGGCGTTTGCACCGCTGATGGGGCTGAGCGGCTTTTGCCGCAATATTTTTGCCTGCGGTTTGCACGCATATTTGGTACAGCGCAAATACCCGGCTGCGGAAATCAGCTTTTCGTGCCCGCGCCTGCGCCCGGCGGAGGGCAACGAACTGCCGCCCGAAGCCAACGGCACTGATTTGCGGCATTTAGTGCAGGCAGTGTGCGCTTACCGCCTGTTTATGCCGCAGGCAGGCATTACCGTTTCCAGCCGTGAAGGCGCCGGAGTGCGCGATAATCTTTTGCAGATTGCGGCAACAAAAATTTCCGCAGGCGTAAGCACGGGCATCGGCACGCACAGCAAGCAGGAGCGCGAAGGGGACGAGCAGTTTGAAATTGACGATAACCGCAGCGTGGACGAGGTGTTTAACAGCATAAAAAAAGCCGGCTTACAGCCGGTGCTTACGGATGGCAGCTATGTATAAAAATTTTATTTGCGTTACGGACAGAAAAATAAGCCGCGCGCCATTTTTGCAGCAGATAGAAACCATCTGCGCACTGCGCCCCAAAGCGCTTATTTTGCGCGAAAAGGATTTAACCGAAGCGGAATACACGCAGCTTGTACAGAAGGTGCAGGCAGTTTGCAAAACCTATGGCGTTAAGTTTATTGTACATACCTTCTGGCGGGCGGGGCTGGCGCTCGGTGCGGACGGAGTACACCTGCCGCTGCCCGTATGCACCGCAATGACAGCGGCAGAGCGTTTGCAGGCAGGGCGCTTTGGCATTTCCGTACACAGTGCGGAAGAAGCAAGGGCGGCGCTTGCTTTGGGCGCGGCATATTTAACAGCTGGGCATATTTACGCAAGCAGCTGCAAACAGGGCGTGCCGCCGCGCGGACTGGCGTTTTTAAAGGAAATCTGCACGCTGAGCCCGGTGCCTGTTTATGCCATTGGCGGCATCGGGCTTAATAAAGCGCAGCTTGAAGAAGTGCTGGCGTGCGGCGCTGCGGGGGCGTGCGTGCGCAGCGCGTTTATGCGGTTTTAAAACTTAACGGCCTTAACGCAGAACATGGGCACGGGAATATAAAAAATATCTTCGGCGGCGTAAATGCGGCTGCCTACCATGGTATCCGTGCTGACGCTGCAAAGCCCGGTGCTTTGCAGAAATTCTTCGTCCCACTGCGGGCGGTTATAGGCGCTGATGTCCAGCATGTGGTAAATATTGTGGCATTCGTCCAAAAGCTCCGGCGCAATATCCGCATGGGCGTTTTTTGCAGGCAGCTTCTGGCTGTGGTGGGCGCGGGCATATTCGGCGTCGTAATTTAAAAGCAGGCCGCCCGGTTTAAGCACGCGCAGCCATTCTCGGTAGGCGGTTTCCGGGTGGGGCAGATTCCACATTACGTTGCGGCTTATTACAGCGTCAAAACTTGCGTCCGCAAAGTCCAGCGCTTCGGCGTCCATAACCATAAATTCTGCATTGCTGCGTTCTGCGGCGGCAAGTGCCCTGGCGGCTTCAATCATTTCCGGGGTCAGGTCAATGCCGGTAACGCTGTGCTTCTGCCCCAGCAAAATGCCAAAAAAGCCTGCGCCGCAGCCAATGTCCAAAATTTTTAAACTGCGGTTCTGCGGCAGGTGGCGCGTAATTTCCTGCTGCCATAAAAGCTGTTTTTCGCTGTGCAGTTCAGCCTTGCGCAGATTGGCAAAGCCTGTGCTGCGTTTTTGCCAGTAACCGGTTATATATTCTTTTTCGTTTGTGCGGTGGATGATGCTTGCTGCGGAAATTTCACTCATAATAATGCTCCTTTAATCTATGCTTAAATCATTGGTAATTTCGTAATAATCGCAGGGGTGTGCGGCAAAGCTTTGTACCGTGCTTTTCATTACCAGCGTCATTTTTAAATGGGCAATGTAGGCAAAGGCGCTGCCGTCAACCAGCTTCCGGCTGACGGCTGCCGCAAGCTCCGTACGCTTTTCGGGGCTGAACGCGCTGCCGAGCTGCCCTATGAGGCTTTCGGTATTGGGGTTATAGTAATTGCCGCTGTTGTAGGCGCTTTCCTTCAGCACGTGGGTGGTAAAATAATACTGCGCGTCACCGGTGGGCGCTGTAACAAAGGCTTTGGCGTAAATATCCCACTCGCCGCGGCGCAGAAAGTCGGCATAACCGTCCGTCGGGGTAATTTCAAGGCGGATGCCTGTTTCTTTAAGCCAGCTTTGCGCGGCTTCTGCCAAAAGCGGCAGCTCCTGGCGGAAGCTGTAAGTAAGCCAGCGCAGGGTCAGCGGTTGGCCGTCTTTATCCACATAGCCGTCGCCGTCGGTATCCGTCCAGCCTGCTTCGGCAAGCAGCTGCCGTGCGCCTTGGGGGTTGTATTCCGGTGCATGCACTTTAGCGCCGCCAAAAGGCAGGTTCGGCGGGAACGGCCCGGCTGCAGCAATGCCGTTGCCCATCAGCTGTACTCTGGCAAAAGTTTCCTTGTCAAGGCTCATAACAACGGCGCGCCTTAAGCGTTCATCCTGCAGGGCAGGCGTGTTAAAATTAAAGGCTGCCAAAAACGTGCGCGAGGTATCGGTGCTGCTGGTTTTATAGGCCGCGCTGTCTTTAAAAAGCGGCAGCGAAGCATAGGGCAGGCCCTGCGCGGCGTCAATTTCGCCGTTTTGCAGCGCCAGTGCCAGCGTGTTGCCATCGGTAATGCTGCTGACGATAATTCTGTCCGTTTTCGGCACGCCGCCGTAGTAAGCGGGGTTTTTAACCAGCACAACTTCTTTTGGCGTCAGGCTTTCTACCATAAAGGGGCCGGTGCCGCTTATTTTGGTATCGTCGCCGGTGCCGCGGCTCATGTCAATAATGCAGCCGTAGGGGTCGCACAGGTAGTTAATCAGCACCGGCACTTTGGCGGACGATGTAATGGTTACGGTCTGTCCTTCGGCGGTAATGCCCGTTATTTTTAAATCAACTCTGGCGCGGTTGTGGCGGCTTATTAAATCCTCAAGGCAGGCTTTAACGGCTGCGCCTGTCATTTTGTTGCCGCTGGTAAAGTAAATATTGTCTTTTAAGGTAATTTTAACTGTGTTTTCGTTAATAAATTCGTACTTTTCGGCCAGCCACGGCTGAGGCTGCATGGCGTCATCAAATTTAAAAAGCGTTTCGCCTACGCCGTAGCGTATGGCGCTCCAGCCCTGATAGGCTTCGTGCGGGTCCATACCGGCGTTTTCGTTGGCAATGCCGTAGGCAGGCGTGCCGTAGCGGAATACCTTTTCGCCGCCGGGGGCGGCGTTGTTGCCGCAGGCAGAGGTTAAAAGCGCGGCGGAAAGTACAAGCAAAGCTAAAAATTTCATACAATCACCCAAATAAAAAAGCCATGAAGAAACTGCCGCTTATCGAAGCGGTTACAGCCTTCATGGCTTTGGTTTATGTTTTAAAAGAATAATTTTAACAGCTGCTCCGGCAGCCATGCGGTTGCTCCTGCAACCTGTAATTTATTATAAAACTTAAAGCGGACTCTATGTCAAGCCCTGCTGCTTAAAAAAGAAACAAATTTTACATGCTTATCCATGTATTCGCCAATACTGCCGATAACCTTGCCCATGGTAAAGGCGGCAAGTATTGTGCCGAAGCCCAGCCCGTCCACACGGCCCAGAAAGAAAAAGGTCATGGCAGCGGTTGGCAAGCGCCACGCCAAAGCAGATAACAATGTAGCTGATGATAAAATAAATAATATCAAGCGTCAGGCTCTGCGGCAGCTGCTTAATCCACATTTCGTGCACATCAATCATGGCGCTGAAGGCCGAGCCGACAACGAAGCTGAACAGGTATACCGGCACAAAGCGTTTGCTTAAAAGCATCAGGCTGAGCACCAGCGAAACCTGAAAAACTTCCGTCCACGCGCCGAGCGTTATAACCGGCAGCACATCGGCAAAAGCGTAAGGCACACTGGAAATTGCCGAAATGCCGGAACCGGAATGCAGCATTAAAACAACGCCCAGACTGTTGATGATAATGACCAGAAGCAGCGACAGTTCGCCGCGGATGGTAAGTTTGTTTTCCTGCATAAAAAATCCCCCTCAAAACAAAAATACATTATATAATTATAAAACTCTGCTTTGCGCAGTACAAGAAGTGAATTGCCGGTCAGTAAAATTTTGCTGGAATTTAACATGGGGTTTTATAAGTTATAACTGATAAACAACGCTGAAATAACAATTTTATCAGTTATAACTTATAAAATGCGTAAAATTATCAATATTATCAGTTATAACTTATAATATTTTAAAAGAGTACTTACAAAATTACATTAAAGATTTACGGTAAAGCGGCAGGAAAATTTCAGGAAGGGGAGAATAATAATAAAGTTATGCTGGTATAGAATGAATGTATTTAGTTAGTGTTTTATGGAGGAAAGAATGACTGTTGATTGTACTTACGGACTGAATCCGCAGCAGGCGGAAGCTGTTATTAATACCGAAGGGCCGATGCTGATTATGGCAGGCGCAGGCAGCGGCAAAACCAAAGTGCTTACCTGCCGCGTGGCCAACCTTTTGCAAAAGGGCGTGCGCCCGTACCGCATTTTGGCAATTACCTTTACCAACAAGGCTGCCGCCGAAATGCGCGAACGCGTTAACAATATGAGCGGCCCGGCTGCCAAGGATGTATGGCTGTTTACCTTCCACGCTTTCTGCGCACGTTTTTTGCGTATGGAAATAGATAAGCTGCCCGGGTACGGCGGCAATTTTGCCATTTATGATACAGCCGACAGCCAGAACCTGATTAAGCAGATTTTAAAGGAAATGAACCTTGACGATAAACGCTTTCAGCCTTCGGGCATTTTGTCGCGCATCAGCAATGCCAAAAACGCTTTGCAGGACGCAGCGGCTTTTGCGCGCCAGGCAGGCGATTTTTACGAGCAGAAAGTGGCGGACATTTACAGCCGTTACGAACAGAAACTGCAGTTGAACAACGCGCTCGATTTTGACGACCTTTTAATGCTTTCCATTAAGCTTTTGCAGGAAAACAAAGAAGTGCGCGAAAAATATCAGGACCGTTTTGATTATCTTCTGGTAGACGAGTATCAGGATACCAACCATGCGCAGTACCTTTTAACAAAGTTTCTGGCTGCCAAGCACCGCAACATCTGCGTTGTGGGCGATGCCGACCAGAGCATTTACGGCTGGCGCGGCGCCGATATTCAAAACATTCTGGACTTTGAAAAAGATTACCCCGACGCCAAAGTAATTAAGCTGGAACAGAACTACCGCAGCACGCAGATTATTCTGGACGCTGCCAACGCAGTTATAGAAAACAATACCGGCCGCAAGCCGAAAAATTTGTGGACGGAAAACAAAAGCGGCGCCGATATTATTTATTTTCAGGCGGTGGACGAGCGCGACGAAGCACGCTTTGTAATTGAACAGTTGCAGAATTTGCAGCGTACTGAAAATAAAAAGCTGGGCGATATGGCAATTTTGTACCGCACCAACACGCAGAGCCGTATTTTTGAAGAAATGCTGATTAAAAGCGGTATCAGCTATAATATGGTAGGCGGGCTTAAATTCTACGAGCGTAAGGAAATTAAAGACATCATTGCCTATCTGCGCGTAATTTTTAACCCGGCCGATTCGCTGAGCCTGCTGCGCATTATCAACGTGCCGAAGCGCGGTATTGGCGACGCTTCGCTGGGAAAAATTCAGGCTTATGCCGCTGCCAACAATGTAAGCTTGTTTGAGGCTGTTTCCAACGCGGCGGCAATTGACGGTTTAAGCAGCCGCTTTGTAAGCAAGCTGGACGATTTGGCAGGCATTATTTTTGAACTGATGAACCTTGCTAATGAAGCGCCGGTTGAAGATTTGATTGACCGCGTGCTGCGCGATACCGGCTATCTTGAAGAACTGGAGAACGAGCGTACGCCGCAGGCGCAGAGCCGCATTGACAACCTGCATGAATTAATCAGCGTGGCGCAGGAGTTTGCGGCATCAGAAGAAGAAAATAATCTGGAAAACTTTTTGGCGCATGTTGCGCTGGTAAGCGATATTGACGATACGGAACTGGGCGAGGACGCCATTACCTTAATGACGCTGCATTCTTCCAAGGGGCTGGAGTTTCCGGTAGTGTTCCTTGTGGGCATGGAAGAAGGGCTGTTTCCGCATGCGCGCACGCTGATGGACGAAACGGAAATTGAAGAAGAACGCCGCCTGTGCTATGTAGGCATTACGCGCGCCAAGGAAAAACTGTTTTTAAGCAGCACCAAAATGCGCACCATTTACGGCAACACGGTAACTTATCCGCCTTCCCGCTTTTTGCAGGAAATTCCAGCGCGTTTGGTGAAAACCATTAAAAGGCAGGAACGTTTCAGCGCGCTGGAGAACTTTAAACAGGTAAGCGAAAAATACAGCACAAGGCCGCAGAAGCCTGCGAGCACTTTTAACCCGCACAGCTTTATGCCGCAAAAACCGGCTGCCGCCGCAGGAGGCACGGGCACACGCTTTAACACCGGCGACAGGGTAAGCCACAGCAAATGGGGTGAAGGCATGGTTGTAAGCGTTAAAGACAGCCCGGACGGGCAGGAAGTAAAAGTTGCCTTTGCCGGTGCGGGTGTGCGCAGCCTGCTTACCAAATATGCGGTGCTGAAAAAATTGTAAGTTTTAAGCGGAGGGCATTATGGATTTAGAACGTGCGCAAGCACTGGACGAAGCGCAGAAACTGCGCAGCGAAATACGCCATCACGAATTTTTATATTATGTACTGGATGCGCCGGAGATTACCGACGCCGAATATGACGCTTTAATGCGCCGTTTGCAGGAGCTTGAGCGTGCATATCCTGACGATGTGCCGCCCGATTCCCCTACGCGCAGGGTTGGCGGCAAGGTAAGCCCTGAATTTACCGAAGTGCGCCATATGACGCCGCTGCTTTCTCTGGGCAACGCCTTCAGCGACGAAGAACTTGCTGCATTTGACGCGCGTGTAAAAAGCGGCCTGCCCGAAGGCAGCGAGGTGGAATATGTTTTTGAACCGAAAATTGACGGCCTTGCCTGCAGCCTCATTTACGAAAACGGGCGCCTGGTACGTGCTGCAACCCGCGGCGACGGCGAAGTTGGCGAAAACGTAACTGCCAATGTGCGCACTATCCGTTCCATTCCGCTGACGCTGAACGTTAAGGAAGGCGAAGAAGTGCCGGAGCTTTTGGATGTGCGCGGCGAAGTTTACATGCCCCGCCACGCTTTTATGAAGCTGAACGAGCAGCGCAGCGAAGCGGGCGAAAACGAATTTGCCAATCCGCGCAACGCGGCGGCGGGCAGCCTGCGCCAGCTTGACCCGAAAGTAACGGCAAGCCGCCAGCTGAGCTTTTTTGCCTACGGCGTGGGCGCAGGGCATAAGGATAAACATTCTGCCAGCCTTGCTATGCTGCACGATTACGGCTTTAAGGTAAGCGAAGGCTATGCCGTTGTAAAAAATATCAATGAAGCGATTGCCAAAATAAAGGATTTTGCCGCCAAACGCCAAAGCCTTGCCTACGATACGGACGGCGCGGTAATTAAAGTTAACGCCGTGTACCAGCAAAACATTTTAGGCGCAACCGGCAAAGACCCGCGCTGGGCCATTGCCTTTAAATTTCCGCCGGAACAGGCAGAAACAAAACTGGAAGACATTATCATTCAGGTTGGGCGCACGGGCGTGCTGACGCCGACGGCGGTGCTGACCCCTGTAAAACTTTCCGGCACCACCATCAGCCGCGCAACGCTGCATAACGAGGATTTTATCCGCAGTAAGGATATCCGCATCGGCGACACGGTTGTTATTAATAAAGCCGGTGAAATTATACCGGAAGTGCTGCATGTTGTGAAGGAAAAACGCACCGGCGCGGAACAGGAATTTTTTATGCCCGCCGAATGCCCGGAATGCGGGTGGAAAACGGAACGCCTGAACGGCGAGGCGGCAATACGCTGCACCAATCCGCACTGCCCGGCGCTGGGGCGCGAAGGGCTGATTCACTTTGCTTCCAAAGGGGCAATGGATATCGACGGCTGCGGCCCGGCGGTTATCAACCAGCTGTTGGATAACGGGCTTATCAGCGACCCTGCCGACCTGTACCTTTTGGTTAAGCCGCAGCTTACGGCGCTGGAGCGCATGGGCGATAAATCGGCAGACAATCTTTTAAATGCCATTGCCGAAAGCAAAAAGCAGAACCTTGACAGGCTGCTGTTCGCGCTCGGCATCCGCCATGTGGGCGCAAAGGTGGCAAGGCTGCTTGCGCTGCAATTTGGCAGCATGGAAAAACTGATGGCGGCGGAAACGGACGAAATTGCCGCCATTGAAGATATTGGCCCGAAGATTGCCGAAAGCGTGGTAACGTATTTTGCTTCGCCGGTGAATATTGATTTGATTGAACGGCTGAAAGAATTAGGGCTTAATATGGAAATGGAAGCGGCGGAACTTGACACGGCGCACCCGTTTTACGGCAAAACCATGGTGTTTACCGGCACTATGCCAACGCTGGACCGCGCAACGGCACAGACCATGGCGCAGCAGGTTGGCGCGAAGGTTACGGGCAGCGTAAGCAAAAAAACCGATTACGTTGTTGCCGGTGCGGAAGCAGGCAGCAAGCTGACGAAAGCGCAGCAGCTGGGCGTAACCGTTATCGACGAAGCAGAGTTCCTGCGCCTTTTGGGCGAGCACGGCGGCGAAACCGGAAATGACGCGCGCCCCGAAAATGAAGCAGCAAAACCGGGGCAGGGCGAAGAACAGAGTTTGTTTTAAGGCGGTGAAGTTATGAAAAAGCTGTACAAATTTTTGGCGGTAATGGCAGTGCTTTTGTGTTTTGCAGGCACGTCGCTGGCCGCGGAAAAAGAAGTAAGCAGCATTGACGCTATCGATATGGGCGTTGCCGATACCGGCGAAACGCATTTTACCAATACAGATGCCGAAATTACCGAATGCACGCTGCCCTATACCGTGGCGGTGCTGCCCTACACCGATGTGTCGGGGCTTGAAGGGCGCAGCCGCGAAATGGCGGTGAACGCCGTTAAAGAAGCGCTGGAAACCAAATACCCCGGCAAAAAGAAAAGCGTTACCAAAATTATAGGCAACAACGCCGTGCAGAAAGCGCTTTTGGCGCATCCGTTTGAAAACGCCGAAGTGCCGACGCTTGAAGAACTTGTTGCCGTTGGCAAAGCCTGCGGTGCGGACAGGGTGCTGTTTATCAGCCTGCTGCCGGTGCGCGAAAAGGAAACGGGTTTTATGGTTATTGTAGGCTCGCAAACCTACAGCGCTGTGGTAACGATGAAATTAAAATGCGTCGATGTAAACGAAGAACGCTTTTTGTTTAACCAGAACGTGGAAAGCATCGGCTCGTCCAGTTCCATCAATTTTTGGAAAATCGGCGAACCGAGCCGCGCCAAAGCTGTTAAACGCGGCGTTGAGGACTGCATGCGCAACTTTTTAACATCATTTGAATAAACAATCTGCCTCCGTAAAGGTTTTGCGGGGGCATTTTTGCTGTTTAGCGGCATTAAGCATTTATTTTACGCAATTTTATTTAGCTAAGGCTTACCAAAATACTGCACAAGACTGGTACTGTGTGGTATAATAAAACAGGTTATTGATAAAATTCATCATAAATTTTTTAGGAGGCGTACTAATGAAGGTAACAGTAAAAGATGTTGAACACATCGCCGGGCTTTCCCGTTTAACGATTCCGGAAAGCGAAATGGAAAAATTTACCGAACAGTTTAACCAAATCCTCAATTATGCCGATATTCTGGAAAAGATTGATACGGAAGGCATTGAGCCGACCCCGTACGTACTGCCGATAAGCAACGCATTCCGCGAGGATGTTGTAAAACCGGGCGTATCCCATGAGGACGCGCTGAAAAACGCGCCTGCCGTATACAACGACGGCTTTAAAGTACCGCGCGTAATCGAATAACAGAAGGAGGAACAACTGTGGATTTATATAAATTAACAGCCCACGAACTGCATGACAAGCTGGTTAAAAAAGAAATCAGCTCCGTGGAGCTTACCGAAAACGTATACAGCCGCATTGACGAAGTTGAAGATAAAGTACAGGCTTATGTAACTTTAGATAAAGAAAACGCACTGGCACAGGCTGCCAAAGTTGATGCCAAAATTGCCGCAGGCGAAGAAATCGCTCCGCTGGCAGGCATCCCCGGTGCAATTAAAGACAATATCTGCACCAAAGGCCTTTTAACCACCTGCTCCAGCAAAATGCTGGCCAATGTTGTGCCTATTTATGACGCGCACGTTATCAGCAAACTGCGTGCGGATGACGCCATTTTTACCGGCAAAACCAATATGGACGAATTTGCAATGGGCTCTACCACCGAAAGCTCTTACTTCCATAAAACCTATAATCCGTGGAACCTTGACCGCGTGCCGGGCGGTTCTTCCGGCGGCAGCGCAGCTGCCATTGCCGCTGGCGAAGCAATCTGGAGCCTTGGCTCCGATACCGGCGGTTCCATCCGCCAGCCGGCTTCTTTTAACGGCTGCGTTGGCATTAAACCGACTTACGGCCGCGTAAGCCGTTACGGCTGCGTTGCGTTTGCGTCCTCTCTTGACCAGATTGGGCCTATTACCCGCGACGTTACCGACGCTGCAACTGTTTTAAACTGCATCTGCGGCAAGGACGAGCACGATTCCACTTCCCTGCCTGTTGATGTGCCCGACTTTACCAAAGCGCTGCGCGCCGATGTTAAAGGGCTGCGCATCGGCCTGCCGAAAGAATACTACGGCGAAGGCGTTGACGCCAAAGTTAAAGCCGAAATTGAAAAAGCCGTTAAAAAATACGAAGAACTCGGCGCTGAAATTGTTGATGTTTCGCTGCCGCATACCGAATATGCAGTAATTACTTACTATATCATTGCTCCGGCAGAAGCAAGCGCTAACCTTGCACGTTATGACGGCGTGCGCTACGGCTTCCGCACTGCCAACGCCACCAGCGCGCCGGAAATGACAAGGCTGAGCCGTACCGAAGGCTTTGGCCCTGAAGTACGCCGCCGCATTATGCTTGGCACCTACGTTTTGAGCAGCGGTTACTACGATGCTTACTACAAAAAAGCAATGCAGGTTCGTACCCTTATCCGCCGCGACTTTAACGAAGCGTTTGAAAAATGCGACGTGCTGCTGACCCCGACTTCTCCGGTTGTTGCTTATCCGGTTGACGGCAAAATGGACCCGCTTTCCATTTACATGCTGGACGTAACTACCATTCCCGTAAATATGGCAGGCCTGCCGGGTATTTCCATTCCGTGCGGCTTTGCAGACGGTATGCCTGTCGGCATGCAGCTTATCGGCAAAGTTCTGGACGAAAAAACCGTGCTGCGCGCAGCCTATACCTTTGAACAGGCTACTGACTTCCATAAAGCAATGGCACCGCTGGGAGGTAACAAATAATGAAAAACTATATTACAGTTATCGGCCTTGAAGTACATGCCGAATTAAAAACAAAAACCAAAGCCTTCTGCTCCTGCTCTACCGAGTTCGGCAGCACGCCTAACACCCACGTTTGCCCCGTGTGCCTCGGCATGCCTGGCGCACTGCCGGTGCTGAACAAACAGGTTGTTGAATTTGCCATCCGTACGGGCCTTGCACTGGGCTGCGAAATTCAGAAATTCAATAAATTTGACCGTAAAAACTATTTTTACCCCGACCTTGCCAAAAACTACCAGATTTCTCAGTTTGACCAGCCGGTTTGCCTCGGCGGCCATATTGACATTGAAGTTGACGGCGTACCCAAACGCCTTGGCATTACCCGCATTCACATGGAAGAAGACGCAGGCAAGCTGAACCACAGCGGCGCTACCATCAGCACTTCCGATTTCTCTTCCGTAGACTACAACCGTGCCGGCGTGCCGCTTCTGGAAATCGTTTCCGAACCGGATATGCGCAGCGCCGAAGAAGCACGCGCTTATATGGAACAGCTGAAAGCAGTTTTGGAATACATTGACGTTTGCGACTGCAAAATGCAGGAAGGCAGCCTGCGCTGCGACGCCAACATTTCCATTATGCCGGAAGGCGCCAAAGAATTCGGCACCCGCGCCGAAATTAAAAACCTTAACTCCTTCCGCGCACTGGTACGCGCCATTGAATACGAAGTTGAACGCCAGAAAGCAATTCTTGAAGACGGCGGCCATGTAGTACAGGAAACCCGCACCTGGGATGAAGCCAACGGCGTAACCCTTTCCATGCGCAGCAAGGAAGAAGCACACGATTACCGTTACTTCCCTGAACCTGACCTTGTACCGGTTGAAATTGACGACGCCTGGATTGAACGCGTACGCGGCGAACTGCCGGAACTGCCGGCACAGCGTTTGCAGCGCCTTGTTGAAAAACACGGTCTGCCGAAGTATGATGCTTCCTTAATCGTTGCTACCAAAGCCATGGCAGATTATTTTGACGCTGCCTGCGCAAACAGCAAGGATGACAAAGGCGTATCCAACTGGCTGCTGGGCGATGTTTCCGCATATCTTAATGCCGAAAACATTACCATTGAACAGTTCCCGGTTAAACCGGAAAACCTTGGCGAACTGGTAACTTTAACCAAAGACGGCGTACTGAGCAGCAAGCTTGCTAAAAAAGTATTTGCCGAAATGCTGAAAAACAGCGATAAAACACCGAAACAGCTTGTTAAAGAGCTTGGCCTTGAACAGGTTAGCGACGAAGGCGCCATTGCCGCTATCGTTGACGAAGTGCTGGCAGAAAACCCGCAGTCCGTTGCCGACTACAAAGCAGGCAAAGATAAAGCCATCGGCTTCCTTGTTGGCCAGGTAATGAAAAAATCCCGCGGCAAAGCTAACCCGGGCATGGTTAACAAACTGCTGAAAGAAAAAATGCAGTAAGGAGCGCACATGAAACGCGATTTTGAATTTGACGGCAGCGGCTTCGGTTATCTGTGGCTTTGCATATGGACAACCGTGCTGACCGTTATTACCTGCGGTTTGTTCTTTCCGTGGGCATACAGCGCGCAGCAGCGCTGGATTTGCAGCAATACCTACGTTAACGGCAGGCAGCTGCGCTTTGAAGGAACAGGCTTCGGCTTCTTCTTTCAGTGGCTGCTGATTATGGTGCTGACAACCATTACCTTCGGCATTTACATTCCGTGGGGCTATTGCCAGTTTAAACGCTGGGAAACCCGCAACACCGTATTTGCGGACTGAAAATTAAAAAGTTATAACAAACATTAAAACGGCAGGCGTAAAAGCCTGCCGTTTTTGCGTGCGGGTGCTATTTTATTGTAAGTCTATGGCGTATTCCAGTTCAGTTACACCTTCGCGCCAGCTGTTGTTAGGCTTTTCGCCTGTCTTTTTAAAACCGGCTGACGTATAAAGCCCGATAGCTTTTTCAAGGTCGCTGGTGGTATCAAGGTAAATGCTTTTGTAACCGCGTTCTTTGGCAAAATTAATGGCGGCATGCAGCAGCTTTTTGCCAAGCCCGATATGCCTGTAAAGCGGGTCTACCAAAAACCAGCGCAGCTGTGCGCGCTCGCCGTGTGCGGCAACGCCTATGCAGCCGATAATTTTTCCGTTGTGCTCGGCGCACCACAGGCGGTCTTTCTGCTGGTTGTAATGCAACAGAAAATCAGAAAACGATTGAGCAACATAGGCTTCAAACGTGTTGGAGTAACCGTATTCTTCTTTGTAAAGCCGCCCGTGCAGATAGGTAATATAGCCTGCGTCGCCGGATTTTATTTCGGTACGCAGCTTAATATCGTCGGGCGTAATTTGCCTGCCTTCGGTTAAAACAGCGGCAACGGATGTCATCTTTTTTACAAGCTCTGCCTTCTGCGAGTCCGTCAGCGGTTTGATGAGCCCGGCAATCTGTTTGCTGGAGTCTGCATCCAGTTCCTTGATTTTTGCGCGTCCGGCATCCGTCAGCATAAGGCTGTATGCTCTGGCGTCAGTGGCAGAAGGTGCTTTTGTTAAGTAACCTGCCTGTTCCAACCCTTTTGAAAGGCGGCTTAAATAACCGGCGTCGATGCAAAGGGTATTGGCAATCATTTTAGAGGTACAGCCGGGGTTATGCTCAACTTCGTACAGCAGCCTTACTTCGGCAAGCGAAAGGGTGCTTTTTAAAAGGTGCTGGTCGAGCAGGGTTAAAATAAAGACGGATTTTACCGGCAAAAAATACTTAAAATACAAAAGAATAAAATTGTAAATTTTGCCGGTAATATGTTATACTTTAAATATAGTTAATTGAGTTGGGAGGCGGACAAATGCAGTATCTTTCGGCAGCAGAAGCGGCAAAAAAATGGAAAATTTCCGAGCGCAGTGTGCGTAATTACTGTGCGCAGGGGCGTGTGGCTGGCGCGGTTTTAAACGGCAAAACGTGGCAGATTCCCGCGGATGCGGAAAAGCCGCAGCGCAGCAACACTAAAACTGCAAAGCCGCAAACCTTGCTTGAAATTTTGCAGCGCGAAAAAGCTAATAAATACAGCGGCGGCATTTACCATAAAACGCAGATTGAAATGACGTATAATTCCAATCATATTGAAGGAAGCCGCTTAACGCATGACCAGACCCGCTATATTTTTGAAACCAATACTATAGGTGTAACGGGCGAAGCTGTTAATGTAGATGATGTTATTGAAACAGCCAATCACTTCCGCTGCATTGATTTTATCATTGAACACGCCAAAAGCGTGCTTACAGAAAAAATGATAAAAGAGCTGCATTTAATGCTGAAAACAGGCACCAGCGATGCGCGGCAGGAGTGGTTTGCCGTTGGCGCTTACAAAAAAATGCCTAACGAGGTAGGTGGCATGGCAACGGCGCTGCCGGAAGATGTTGCTGCTGAAATGCAGGCGCTGCTGGCGGCGTATAGTGCCAAAAAGGCAAAAACGCTGGAAGATATTTTGGATTTTCACGTGCGGTTTGAAAGGATACATCCGTTTCAGGATGGCAACGGCCGCGTCGGCAGGCTGATTATGTTTAAGGAATGCTTAAAATACAGCATTGTTCCGTTTATCATTGAAGATAATTTAAAAATGTTTTATTACCGCGGCTTGAAGGAATGGGGCAGGGAAAAAGGCTATCTTACCGATACATGCCTTACCGCGCAGGACAGGTATAAAGCCTATCTTGATTATTTCAGAATTAAATATTGATTTTCGGCAAATACAAAGCGGCAGCAAGGTTTGAGTCTTACTGCCGTTTTTGTGTGCTTGCGTTTATTAAGCTGTCAGTTTTTCAAATACGAAAACTATGTGTTTTGGCTGTTGCGGTTTAAGTGCCGGTAAAAAATTCTGCCCGGCAGGATTAACGCCTGCGGCGGCGAATTTAATTAGTATAGCAAATTAAAGGAGGATAGCCATGCGTAAATTTATTAAAGACTATCTGGCAAAAGAGTACGATAACTATGTGAAGGATTTGGAAGCGCTGACCAATATCGACAGTGGCAACGGCGATTTGGAAGGCACGGAAGCCGCCAATAAATTTGTAGCCGCCAAAATGCAGGCACTTGGTGCGGAAACCGAGTTCCGCTACAATGACCGCGGCTGCCATTTAATTTCGCGCCTTAAGGGCAAGGGCACGCAGACAGTGCTTTTGGTTGCGCATGTTGATACCGTGTTTAAACGCGGCGAAGCTGCCAAACGCCCCTTCCGCGTGGATGAAAACGGCTTTGCCTGGGGCCCGGGCGTAGGCGACGATAAAGCAACGGTTATGGAAGTTATTTACGGCCTTGCTGCTTTAAAAGAAGCAGGTTTTGACGATTATAAAGAAATTATTTACTACACCAACGCCGAAGAAGAAGGCGGCAGCCCGACTGCCGAAGGCATTGTGGCAGAGCTTTCGCAGCAGGCAGATTTTGCCGTTATTATGGACGTTGCGCGCCCGAACTGGGGCATTGTAACCCAGCGCAAAGGCAATGCAAAATACAAAATTACCGTTACCGGCAAAGGCGGGCACCACGGCAACGCTTCGCAGTGCTGCGCCAACGCCATTCATCAGCTGGCTTATACCATTACCGAGCTGCATAAGCTGGCAAGCCCCATGCCCGGCAAACCGGAAGATTTTACCGCTAAAGCACTGGAAGCACGCGGTATTGTGGACAGCGGTCAGTTCATTCCGCCCAACACCGTTAACGTGGGCGTTATCGGCAGCACCAACGATAAAATCAGCGTTATCCCCGGCGACGCTTACTGCGAAGTAAACGTGCGCTGCTTTGAAGTGGCTGAGCAGAAACGTTTGGACGCAGCCATTAAAGCACTGGCAGATAAAATCGTTATCGACGGCACTAAAGTAGAAGTTACCGGCGGCATTGTAACCGGCCCGATGGAAAAAACTCCTGCCGTGCAGAAAATGATTGATGTATACAGCAGCGTTGTTGCCGAAGAATTCGGCGGCAAGGTGAACGAATGGGTGGCAGGCGGCTTAACGGACGGCAACCGCACCGCTAAATTCATTCCGACTTTGGACGCTTTGGGCGTAGAAAACTATGACGAGCATACCGACCACGAATCGGTAGACTTAAAAACCGCCGTACCGCGCACCGCGGCTTTTGCCATTACCCTGGCGGAACTTTTAAAAACCGGCGTTAAATAATAAAAAATAAAACGCAATAAAAAACGAGGTTAAGCGTCAGGCTTAGCCTCGTTTTAACATATAACTGTTTTGTGCGGCATATTAAGTTTTAATTTTTGTTTGACGCTATTTCCACAATTTTTTCGGCGGCTTCTTTTACAAGTACGCCAATGGATTTATTTTCCACGCCGATAAATTCAAAATGGCTTTGCGATACCGGCAAAAGCAGTTTGCGCGCGCGGCTTGAAGCAACCGCCTCCGCCATACGCGGAGTTACTTCGCCAAGCATGGCGTTTGGCAGCACAATGCCGATGGGGCCGACGATAATATCCGCCGTCTGCGCCGTTACGCACACCGCGTTTTCGCCGGTGGCCACACGTTTAAGCCCTGCTTTAAGCATTGCCGCCGTGGCCAGCGCGTTGGTGCCAAGCCCGATAAGTTCCGTATCCGCCGGAAGGCGCCCCGCTGCCTGGCTGATAACCTGCGCAACAAGCCCGCCGCCCATGCCGTCTATAAAAACAATGCGCATAAAAACCTCCTGTAAACACCTTAAAACAAAATAAAATCCTGTTTATTATACCATAAATCCGTTTTGCCAAAAAGAACAGTATTTTTTACATTCGTTTTAAACCGGCGTAAATTTTTTGTTAACTTTGCAATTTATCTGCCCGCACAGTTGAATTTATGATGATTTTACTGCATAATAAAAATAGAGTTTTGCACTGAAAGGAGTGTTTACAATAGAAAATTTAGATGAAATCAGAAACAAAAAAGGCTTTATATGCGATATGGACGGTGTTATTTACCACGGCAACAGGCTGCTGCCCGGCGTTAAGGAGTTTGTGGAATGGCTGTACAAGGAAGACAAAAAGTTTTTGTTTTTAACCAATTCCAGCGACCGTTCGCCGCGCGATTTGCAGCAGAAATTACAGCGCATGGGGCTTGATATTGACGAAACCCATTTTTACACCAGTGCACAGGCTACGGCGCGTTTTTTAAACAGCCAGTCGCCCGGATGCAGCGCTTACGTTATGGGCGAAGCCGGTTTGATGAACGCTTTGTACGAAGTTGGCATTACCATGAATGATTCTACGCCGGATTACGTTGTTATCGGCGAGCCTAAATCTTATAACTACGAGATGATTATTAAAGCCGTTAAGCTGATTCAAAACGGGGCAAAACTTGTTGCCACCAATTCCGATTTGACCGGCCCTACGGAAAACGGCATTATTCCGGCCTGCCGCGCCTTTGTTGCGCCGATTGAACTGGCAACGGGCAAAAGCGCCTACTTTGTGGGCAAGCCGAACCCGCTGATGATGCGCACCGGGCTGCGCCTTTTGGGCGTGCACAGCGACGAAGCTGCCATGATTGGCGACCGCATGGACACCGATATTGTTGCCGGCATGGAAAGCGGCCTGGAAACGGTGCTGGTGCTCAGCGGCGTAACCACGCGCGAAAATATGCAGGTGTTCGCTTACCGCCCGCGCCATATTTTAAACGGCGTCGGCGATATTGTACCGAAAGAATAACGCGTTCTAGTACTGCAAAAGCAATAAACGAAAAAGTAAATAACTCAACCTAAACAACAGCCCTTCCGTGCCTTTATGGTGCGGAAGGGCTGGTTTGCGTGTTTATACACTGAGATTCTTGATAAAACTGGTTTATTTTTGTTTTATTAAAACAAAGTTTGATGTCTGATTACAAATATCGTATTCAAATTTTAAATTAGAAAGTTCTTCTTTGTTAATTATGAGATAACTATTCTTATTTTTTATAAAAGCATCAATACCGCCATGTTCGCCTATCATATCTCCATAAAGTTCAATGGCTAAAAAACTGCTTTGAGGCCAATTGCCTTTAGTTTTTTTATCCCAGAAATATACAGTTTTCATATTATATTTTTCGTTTCTGCTTAACAAAACTTGGATATGATCTGCTGGAACATTATCTGTATGCACCTTTGCTATCATTTTAATATTTTTAAAAGAAAAAATTGAGATACAACATATAACAATTATTAATAAAGCAGTTCTTATCTTTGGTAACATTAATACCTTATTATATAATAAACTAAATCCATAACCAGCTAAAATACACATTAAAGGGTAAGTACCCCAAACATACCATGGAAATTTAGATTTAACAATGGAAAATAATATAAATGGAATTAAAATAGCGATTATGCACGGTTTTAAGTTTATTTTTTTGATATCATATTTTTTACAAAGAATTATAAAACTCATTAGAAAAGGAAAAATAACAAAAGCAAATTTACTATTAAAAAATTGTCTTACGTAAAATAATGGCCCGCCGACATGCCCTTCAATAGTTTTAGTGCTTCTTGCTATTACATCATAAAAAATCATTTGTTCTAAAAATTTAGGCCCATCGGCTATATATCGTGAAACAGCCCATATTGCAATAGGCGTAACAGCAAAAATAAAACAAGTTAATATTTCTTTTATAGTAAGTTTTTTTATAAAACTACTTCCAAAAATAACAATAAAAATGCATACAACAAATATTCCTGCATGAGTTGCTTTAGCCAAAAAACTTAAAGCACAACAGAAGCATGCTAAATATAGGAATTTTTTATTTTTCTCTATCATACATAAACTTAATGTAGCTATGACATAAAGCATTATGAAAAAGCTATCTGCATCGCCATACCTAACATAATGCGAACCATAAAATGTTTTCCAAGCGACAAAAGCATATAAAGTAAAAATAGCAGAAAGTTTTCCTAAATACTTTTTAGAAAAAGAAAAACAGATAATAACAGTAATGAGGTGAGATAACGCCGAATAAATTCTTAAACCTAAAGTGTTAAAACCAAAAATTTTATAACCTAATATGATTAACCATTCGCTTAAAGGCGGTTTTAAATTCCAATAATCATTTTTATAGCCATAAGTGGTTATAAGCCAATTATCATTTTTCAGGAGTTCATAAGCATTAACGCCGTGCCGCGCTTCATCCCAATCTTTTATAGAACTTACATCAAGTTTATAGAATGTTAAAAAGATAATGAGTAAAAAGCCAATTATACTTAGGACTTTAAATAATATTGGTTTATTATTTTCAATAAAATATTTCATTTTAACAAAATCTCCAATATATTATTTGTGCCCAGTTCTATCGCTGATAATATATCTTGGACGGCTTTTTACTTCCATATAGGTTTTACCAACATATTCTCCAATCATCCCTAAACAAATTAATTGGATACCGCCCATAAAGCAAACAATACAAATGGTGCTTGCCCAACCTGCTACAGTACGTCCGCTGAATTCAGATAATACTGCCCATAAAGCGCCTATAAAACTTAATATTGATACTACAAGTCCTAATGCTGTAATAATTCTTAATGGTTTTATGCTTAAACTGGTAATGCCGTCAATAGCTAAACTTAACATTTTTGACAATGGATAATGGCTTTCGCCGGCAATACGTTCAAATCTTTCAAAATAAACATTAGTATGCTTAAAACCTACCAATGGAATTAGTCCGCGGAGAAATAAATTTACTTCTTTAAAATTTGCAAATTCTTGTAATACTTTAGACGAAAGTAATCTATAATCAGCATGATTAAATACGACATCCGCTCCCATAAATTTTAAAAATTTATAAAATGATTCCGCTGTGAAACGTTTAAAAAATGTATCTGAAGTTCTTTTTTCTCTAACGCCATATACAACGTCAAAATTATGATTAGTATATGCGTCTATCATTTTATCCATGGCATTAATATCGTCTTGACCATCACAATCGATTGAAATGGTTATATCACATATGTCCTTAGCTTCCATTAATCCTGCCAAAACACTGTTTTGATGACCACGATTCCTGCTCTGACAAATACCCATATAATGTTCGTCTTTATGAGATAATTCTTTGATAATATCCCATGTTTTATCACTGCTGCCATCATTAATAAACAAAATTCTGCTTTTTGGAGAAATTTTATTATCATTAATTAACTGATTTAGTTTAGCTAAAAATTTTGGGGCTGTAATAGGTAATACTTCTTGTTCATTGTAGCAAGGGATAATTATATATAATATAGGGTTATTTTCAGAAAACACTTAATTTCACCTCAATATCTAATTTCAAGGAGAAAAAACTACCTGACTAAAAAGTGTACTTTTTGTATTTAGCATTACTGTTTTATTATATCATCAAAAACTTTATTTTCAAGATTTCAACAGTGCTTAAAAGTCCCTAAAATCTGTTTGCTACAAAGTACAAATTTCTGCAAAAAAACACTTCTGCAAGAATATTGTACTTTTTATTGTTTTAGGTGTCATTCCGGCAATTTTAAATTAAGGCTGATTACCATACGATATTTGCTGAAAGCAAAATAAAAAAGCTCTCTCTAAAACGGGAGCTTTCAGTTTGTCAGCAAAGTAGCCAAACGGCGGTTTTGTTGTTATCATAGATATTGATGAAAATGTTAGCAAAAGAAAAATCCGAAAGAAACCTTTTAAAATTTGTAAATATAGAAAATTTAGTACCACAAAACCATATCTTACGGAAAATAGGCAACGCAATAAACTTCAGCGAAATCTACCCAATAGTAAATGAACTCTATTGCAACGACAACGACAGGACGAGCATCGCCCCTGTAGTCCTCTTTAAAATCGTGCTCATCCATCACATTTATGGCATGCCTTCGCTGCGCCGCACACTCAAAAGATATACCAAAGAATTTCTGAAAGAGATAAATGAAATAAAGTAAGACTAAAACAAAAAGCCATTTGATGGTAACAGCGGCAGGGAAAAAGAAACCTTTGTATTAACTGCAGATCTGGAAAGTGGCATTTCCCATAAAGGTAAACACAAGAAATGCTTTGCTTACGAAGCACATACAGCGTGCAGTATGTATAACTTTATACTGACAGCAGAAGTAACAACAGGCATAAAAACTTGCCGTTTTTGTACGTTAGGGCAGTAATGATTTATACATTGAATAAAAGGTAAACATTATTTTATTTACAAGCGGAGTGAAAAAATGTAAGCTTTATACTGTAAATTTTTAAAATAAAGTTTTCATTGAAGCTTGTCCATCTAATAGTATATAATGGAACTATATACCGGATAACTACCGGATTATTAGTTATAAAGGAGCATTGTTTTGATGGAACTGAAAACACCTCTTTATGATTGCCATGTTGCGGCCGGTGGTAAAATTGTGCCTTTTGCGGGGTATCTCCTGCCGGTACAGTATACGGGCGTTATTAAGGAACACATGGCAGTACGCACTGCCTGCGGGCTTTTTGACGTATCGCACATGGGCGAATTTTTAATTAAAGGCGCTGATGCGCTTAACAACGTGCAGAATTTGTTCTGCAACGATTTTGAAAATATGTATGACGGGCAGGTACGTTACAGCCCGATGTGCAACGAGCGCGGCGGCATTGTTGACGACGTTCTGATTTATAAAGTAAACGGCGAAGAATATCTTTTGGTTGTTAACGCCGCTAACCGCCATAAGGATGCGGAGTGGGTTAAGGCGCATCTTTTTGGCAGCGCTGCTTTTGAAGATATTTCCGATTCCGTTGCCCAGCTGGCACTTCAGGGGCCGAAATCCAAAGAAATTGCGGCTAAAATTGTGCCGGAAGCAGGCATCCCTAAAAAATATTACAGCTTTGTAAAAGATGTGGACGTGCAGGGCATTAAGTGCATTGTTTCGCGTACCGGCTATACCGGCGAATTTGGCTATGAGTTTTACTGCGCTGCCGCAGACGGACCGAAGCTGTGGGATATTTTGCTGGAAGCAGGCAAAGAATTTGGCCTTATTCCCTGCGGGCTTGGCGCGCGCGACACTCTGCGCCTGGAAGCAGCCATGCCTCTTTACGGGCATGAACTGACCGACGATATTACCCCGCTGGAAGCAGGGCTGGACTTTTTCGTAAAGCTCGGCAAAGACCGCTTTATCGGCATGGACGCTATTTTAGCCAAGGGTGACCCGAAGGTAATCCGCGTGGGCTTAAAAATTACCGGCCGCGGAATTGCGCGCGAGCACTGCGATGTTTACAGCGGCGAAGAAAAAATCGGCGTTGTAACAAGCGGCACGCACTGCCCGTACCTTAACGCGCCGGTTGCCATGGCAATGGTTCCCGTTGATTACTCCGAACCCGGCACCAAAGTGCAGGTGGATGTGCGCGGGCGCAGAATTGACGCCGAAGTAATACCACTGCCGTTTTATAAACGCGCTTAAAATAAAATCAATTTAAGGAGGCTATTTATTATGAACATTCCTAACGACGTTTGCTACACCAAATCCCACGAGTGGGTGAAATTTGCAGAGGACGGCAGCGCAACGGTAGGCCTTACCGATTATGCCCAGAACGAACTGGGCGACCTGGTTTTTGTTAACCTGCCCATGCCGGGCGACACCTTCGCCGCAGGCGATACTTTTGCCGATGTGGAATCCGTAAAAGCTGTATCTGATGTTTACAGCCCTGTTACCGGCACCGTTGCCGAAGTGAACGAAGAACTGGCCGATGCTCCGCAGACCATTAACGAAGCTCCTTATGATGCTTGGCTGGTACGTTTTGACGAAATTACCGACCAGGAAGATTTGCTGACTGCCGAAGAATACGAAGCATTTGTAAAAGAAGAACAGGCATAAAGGAGGGCGCCTATGGGAAGCTATATCCCCTCTACTAAAGAAGAACGGCAGGAAATGCTTGCCGCAGCAGGCTACGGCAGTATCCGCAGCCTGTTTAAAGACGTGCCTGCCGAAGTTTACCTTGATAAGCCGCTGAACCTGCCCCAGGGCATGAGCGAACTGGAAGTGCGTGCCAAAATGCAGGAGCTGGCCGGCAAAAATACCGTGTTCGGCACAATTTTGCGCGGCGCAGGCGCTTATGACCACTATATTCCTTCCATTGTTAAATACATTACCTCCAAAGAGGAGTTTGTAACCAGCTACACGCCGTACCAGGCAGAAATGAGCCAGGGCATTTTGCAGTCCATCTTTGAATATCAGACGATGATTTGCGATTTGACCGGCATGGACACTGCCAACGCTTCCGTGTATGACGGCGCTTCTGCCGCTGCCGAAGCCGCTGCCATGTGCCGCGACCGCAGACGCAGCGTAGCGCTTGTAAGTGCTGCTGCTAACCCGGACGTTATTGCCACCATGCAGACTTACTGCTTTGGTGCAGGCACCGAGCTGCGCCTTGTGCCTGCCAAAGACGGAAAAACCGACCTTGACGCATTAAAAGAAATGCTTACGCCGGACGTTTGCTGCGTTTATGTGCAGCAGCCCAATTTTTACGGTCAGTTTGAAGAAGCAGAGAAGATTGCTGAACTTACCCACGCAGGCGGCGCCAAATACATTATGGGCGTAAACCCCATTGCTCTTGCCATTATGAAAACCCCGGCCGAATGCGGCGCAGACATTGCCGTTGGCGAAGGGCAGCCTTTGGGCCTGCCGCTGGGCTTCGGCGGGCCGTACCTTGGCTTTATGGCAGCAACCGGCGCTATGATGCGCAAGCTGCCGGGCCGCATTGTTGGTGAAACTGTTGACGCTGACGGCAACCGCGCCTACGTTTTAACTTTGCAGGCGCGCGAGCAGCACATCCGCCGCGAAAAAGCCAGCAGCAACATCTGCTCCAACGAGGCGCTGTGCGCTTTGACCGCTTCCGTTTATCTGGCAACGGTAGGGCCGGAGGGCTTAAAACAGGCAGCAACGCTGTGCCTTTCCAAAGCGCACTATTTGGCGCAGGAGCTTACCAAAATCGAAGGCGTAAACCTCGTTTACGGCGGCGAATTTTTCCACGAATTTGTTACCACTCTGCCTAAGCAGGAGGAAGTGCTGGCCGCACTTGCCAAAGAGGGTATCCTCGGCGGGCTGCCGGTTAAAGAAGGCGTGCTGTGGTGCGTAACCGAAAAAGCCACCAAAGAAGCACTTGATAAGGCTGTTGCCATTGTGAAGGAGGTGTGCGCATAATGGAATTGTTGTTTGAAAAAAGCACTCCCGGGCATGGCTGCGATATTTTTCCGGCCTGCGATGTGCCTGTAACTGCGCTGCCGGAGGCTTTGGCGCGCAAGAGCGCTTTGCCGCTGCCGGAACTTTCGGAAACGGAAATCAGCCGCCATTATACTGCGCTTGCAAACCGCGCGCACGGCGTAAACAACGGGTTTTACCCGCTGGGCAGCTGCACCATGAAATACAACCCGCGCATTAACGATGAGATGGCAAACCAGGCAGGCTTTGCCGCCGTACACCCGCTGCAGCCCAAAGAAACCGTACAAGGCTGCACGGAAGCGCTGGAACTTTTAGATAAATACCTGTGCGAAATTACCGGCATGGACAAAATGGACTTTCAGCCGGCAGCAGGCGCACACGGCGAATTTACCGGGCTTTTGCTGATAAAGAAATATCACGAAGCCAATGGCGATACCAAACGCACCAAAATTATCGTTCCGGACAGCGCGCACGGCACTAACCCGGCAAGCGCTGCCATGGCGGGCTTTACCACGGTTAACGTGCCCTCCAATGTGGATGGCTGCGTAGACCTTGACGCACTGCGCGCCGCTGTTGACGATACTACCGCAGGTTTAATGCTGACGAACCCGAATACCGTCGGTCTGTTTGACAGCAATATTCTGGAAATTACCAATATCATCCACGAAGCGGGCGGCCTGTGCTATTACGACGGCGCTAACTTAAATGCCGTTATGGGCATTGCGCGCCCCGGCGATATGGGCTTTGATGTTGTGCATCTTAATCTGCATAAAACCTTCTCCACTCCGCACGGCGGCGGCGGTCCGGGCGCAGGACCTGTCGGCTGCAAAGCCCTGCTTGAGAAGTTTTTGCCTAAATCCACACTGGGCGATGGTGCAGGTGAGGGGCATTTGCAGATGCGCGCGTTTTACGGCAACTTCCTTGTTTGCATGAGGGCTCTTACTTATGTGCTGACCCTCGGCGCTGAAGGCGTGCGTGAAGCCAGTGAAACGGCAGTGCTGAATGCCAACTACATGATGCACAAATTAAAAGATACTTACGATATGGCTTATGACCATACCTGTATGCACGAATTTGTTATGAGCCTGGAGGAGCTGAAAAAAGCCACCGGCGTAACGGCGCTGGATGTTGCCAAGTCCTTAATAGACCGCGGCATTCACCCGCCGACGATGTACTTCCCGCTGATTGTACACGAAGCGCTGATGCTGGAGCCGACCGAAACCGAAGCGCGCAGGACGCTGGACGAAGCAGTGCAGGCACTTTTGGAGCTGCACGAACTGGCGCATACCGATGCGGAATATATGCATAACGCTCCGCACCATGCTCAGATTAAGCGCCCGGACGAAGTGCAGGCAGCACGCAAACCTGTTTTAAAATATGTACACAGATAAAGTTCCGGTTTCCTGTTATATTACCGGCTGCACCGAGCCTTACCGCAACCTTGCCGTGGAGCGTTACCTTTTGGAACACACCACGGCGGGCAGCGTAACGCTGTATTTATGGCAGAACAAAAATACGGTGGTCATCGGGCGCAACCAAAATTCATGGGCCGAGTGCAATATGGCGCAGCTGCGTATGGACGGCGTGCATCTGGTCCGCCGTCTTTCCGGCGGCGGTGCCGTGTACCACGACAGCGGCAATTTAAACTTTACTTTTTTAACGGACGCACGTACTTACAGCCTAAACCGCCAGTTGGAGGTAATCCTTACAGCGCTTAAAAGCCTCGGCATTAATGCCGAAAAAAGCGGGCGCAACGATATTTTAGTGGACGGGCGCAAGGTATCGGGCAACGCCTTTTATACCAGCGGCGGCAAAAAGTACCACCACGGCACGCTTTTAATAGACGTTAAAACGGACGAAATGGCAAAGTATCTTACCGTATCGCCGCTTAAATTGCAGGCTAAAGGCGTAAACTCCGTTAAAAGCCGCGTGCTGAACTTAAAGTCCGTGTGCCCTTCTTTAACGGTGCCGGTGCTGCAAAACGCGCTTGTACGTTCCTTTGCGGAAATTTACGGCAGCGAGCCGCAGCATTTAAGTGAAGCGGATTTTGACACGGCGGAAGTTGCACGCTACGAAGCGGAGTTTAAAAGTGACGCCTTTCGCCTCGGCACGCGCCTGCCGTTTACCTGGCAGGCAGAAGCACGCTTTGAATGGGGCAGCTTTACGCTGGCGTGCCGCGTTGACGGCGGCAAGGTACAGGAGGCGGAGGTTTACACCGATGCTATGGACTGGGAGGCGCTTGCCGGCGCAGGGCAGTTTTTTAAAGGCTGTGCGTTTACGCCGGAGGCACTGGCGCAGGCAGCACAAAAAATTGCCGGGCAGGCAGGAAACGGCATCAGTAAATTTTTAGCACAACTTACAATATAGAAAGGCATACAACCATGCAATACGATTTAATTGTTATCGGCGCAGGGCCGGGCGGCTATGTGGCGGCTATCCGTGCGGCGCAGCTGGGGCTGAAAACTGCCCTTGCGGAACGTGCGGAAGTTGGCGGCACCTGCCTGAACCGCGGCTGCATACCTACCAAAACCTTAATGCACAGCGCCAATTTGTTCCGCGAAATAGGCGAAGCCGGTAAAATGGGCGTTAACGTAACCGGCGCAGAGGCCGATTTTAAAGCCATGCACGCACGCAAAGCGCAGGTAGTGGAACAGCTCCGCGGCGGCGTGGCGCAGCTTTTAAAGGGCAACGGCATTGATGTGCTTGAAGGTGAGGCGGCTTTTGTTTCGCCGGAAAGCATTACCGTCGGCGGCGAAACCTATACCGCCAGAAACTTTATTATCGCTACCGGCAGCAAACCGGCAGTGCCGCCCATTCCCGGTGCGGATTTGCCCAATGTTGTTACCAGCGACGAAATGCTTGACACCGACAGCTGCGATTATAAGGAGCTGGTAATTATCGGCGGCGGCGTTATCGGCGTGGAAATGGCGGGCGTTTATAACGGCATAGGCCGCAAAGTTACCATTATTGAAGCACTGGACAGGATTTTAGCGAATATGGACCGTGAAATTTCGCAGAACCTTTCCATGATACTGAAAAAACGCGGCGTGGCAGTTAACACTGGCGCCATGGTAACAGGCATTACGCAAGAAGGCGGGCGCCTGACCTGCACCTTTGAGCGCAAGGGCAAAACCGAAAGCGTAAGCGCCGACGGCGTACTGATTTGCGTAGGGCGCCGCGCCGTTACCGAAGGGCTGAACCTTGAAGCTGCGGGCGTAGAAACCGAACGCGGGCGCGTAAAAGTAGGCGAGGGTTATAAAAGCAGCGTGCCGCACATTTACGCCATCGGTGATGTTACCGGCGGCATTCAGCTGGCGCACGCAGCCGAAGCGCAGGGAATTGCCTGCGTGGAAGGCATTTGCGGGCTTACGCCGACGGTTGACGCAAACCTTGTGCCTTCGTGCGTATATACTTCGCCCGAAATTGCCACGGTTGGCATTACGGCAGACGAAGCCAAAGCGCAGGGGCGCGCCGTTATTACCGGCAAATACGTTATGAGCGGCAACGGCAAATCCATTATCGAGAACGAGGACCGCGGCTTTATTAAGCTGGTGTTTGACGCAGAAACGGAAAAACTCATCGGCGCGCAGCTGATGTGCGGCCGCGCCACCGATATGATTGGCGAAATGGTTACGGCAGTAAGCGCCGGGCTGACCAAAGCGCAGCTGGCAATGGCGCTGCACCCGCACCCAACTTTCTGCGAAGGCATTACCGAAGCGGTATACGCCGCAGACGGCCACAGCATACACACCATGCCTCCGCGCAGGCGGTAACACTGCATAACAAAAAAGCAGGCTTAACGCCTGCTTTTATTTTTTATATTTATATATTCAATTTTCACTGCATTTGTTTGATAATCTGCATAATTTCTTCAACGCCTGGCACGTTGCCGCCCGCCACAACTTTGCCGTCGATAACAAGCGCCGGTAAAGTCATTACACCGTAGGCCATAATGCGGCGCAGTTCGCTCACGCGTTCAAATTTTGCAGGGCATTTTAACTTTTTAGCGGCCACGGCAGCATTCTGGAACAATACCTCCACCTGTTTTGTCATTGGCCCTAAAACTTTAATTTGCATATCATCTCACCTTCGTTTCTGTATTTGCTGCACCTTTATCATAACAAAAGGCTTTGGCTAAAGTAAGTACAAACGGTGAACTATTTGCAAATTTTATTACATTCAAAATAAGATGTATTTTTATTTAGCGCTTTGGATAGCTTTTATCCTTCCAATACCACCATTTCAGCTTTTCGGGGTCCGGGTTTTCGGTGTCGGCATAATACACTGCCATGCGGAAAACATACAGCTGGCACAAATCCTCCTGCTGTCCTTTAAATTCGCAGTCCATGCGGTAAAGTTCTTCCGGGTCTTTGCCTTTTAAATCGGCAATGCGGCTGATGCCGATATTTAATAAATCCTGCTCTATATTTGGGCCGATAAACGGTATTTTGCGCAGTTCGCTTTTGTTTTTATTCATCTTTTACCACTTCAACCTTAAAAACGTTGATGGTATCAACATCGGGGCAGCAAAATACTGCCGTGCCGGGTTCTGCACCGGGAATTGAACCACCGTAGCGCAGAATGTCGATATAGGGAAAGGCAACGTGCATTGCCATGGGGCACAGCTTGCCGCGTTCCGTGTCAAAATCAAAGCTGTCGCCTGGTTTATGCCCGCGGTGGCAGCCGCAAGGGCCTTTGCGGCCTATAACGGTTATTTTAATTTTCGGTTTCTGCATTGCTGCCGCCTCCGTAATTTTTTATAACAGCCGCAGCCCAGTTTAAAAGCAGCCCGGAATAAGCGCTGAATTCCGCGGCACTGATTTTTGTTTTAAACTGCGCCGGGCAGGTGAGTATTTTTAAATCTTCGCCCTGCAATTTATTGGCAAGGTCTTTTCTTTTGGCAATATAAGCGCCGGTTTCAAGGTAATGTTTTGCCTGCAATGCAAAAAAGGCCGATTTGTAAAGCGTTTTTAAAACTTCCGCGCTTTCTTCATGCACAAAATTGTGTACGCAGGCGTGGTAAATATTGCATGCCGCCGCGTGCAGTGCACGTTTGGCATCAGCTTCGCCTGTTAAAAAAGCAATAAACTCTAAATCGCCGTAAAGGGCTTTGGTGTCGCGGCAAAACTGAAATAAATCTGCCTTGTCCCACGCTTTCAGTTCTTCGGTGCCGCTTACAAAGCCGCATATTTTTGTGCGTTCTTCCAAACCGGCAATGACGCTTTTGTAAAGGGTTAAGTCATCAAGCGTAAGGCTGTTTAAAATTAAAACAACGTCAATGTCGCTGCCTTCGTGCGCTTCGCCGCGCGCATAACTGCCTTGCAGGCCGATAAACACAATCCTTGCGCCAAACGCCGCGTCCACGGCTTCTATGTATTTATCAAGCCAGCGGTCCAAATCAAACATTGCCTGCTCCGTTTCTGCCGCTGTTTTGCGGCTTTTTCAGTATGTAAATAAGGTGCGGCATTTCTTTGCCTTTGTAGGTTTTTACAAAGCTGCCGCTTATTGTCATGCCAAGCCTTTCCGCCACGCGGCGGGATTTTTTGTTTTCCGGGCGGATTTCCGCGATAACTTCTTCTGCGCCAAGCGCGCCGAAAGCATAGTTAACGCTTGCCTGCGCTGCTTCCGTGGCGTAGCCCTTGCCCCAGCAGGCTTTGTTAAAAATATATGCCACGCCCATACGGCGCTCGCCGTTTATGGTTTCTATAAGCGGCCCGCACACGCCTAAAAATTTGCCGCTGCATTTTTCGATTACGGCGTAAAAGCTAAAGCCGTCCGCCTCGTAGCGGCGCAGGTTTTCGGTAAGCCATGCCGCAACTTCGGCATCCGTAAACGGCGCTTCCCAGGCGTACATTACTTCTTCATCCTGCAAAAAGGTTTTCAGTTCCGCTTCATCGCCGGGTATAAGTTCGCGCAGGTAAAGGCGTTCGGTTTGTATTTTGGCGTTTGCCTGTGCCGCAATTTTAGCAACTATTGCTTTATCTGCCGGGCAAAAGTCATAGGCAGTTACGTTTTGGGGCAGTACCAACGCCAGTTCGCTGTGCTCCAGGAGCTGCGGTTCGTCCTGCGTGGTGCAGTTAAACAGCGTTAAGTGTATCGTAATATCGGGGTAGGTGTGCGTTACTTCATAATAAACGCTGCCGGGCACAACGGTTATGCCCAGTTCTTCGCGGCATTCGCGCACCAGCGCCTGCTGTTTTGTTTCGCCTGCTTCTACCTTGCCGCCGGGAAACTCCCATAAGAGCGCCCGTGCCTTGTTTGCCGGGCGGCGGCAGATTAAAATTTTATCTTCGCACCATATCAGCGCAGCCACAACCTGTGTTATTTTCATAAAATATACCTTGCTTTCTTAAACAAACGGCAGAATAAGCCGCTTCTGCCCTAATATTAACATAAGTAAAAGTGCGCGGCAATAAAATTTGCCGTTTTAAAAGCTATGATGTATAATAAGAAAAGAGAGATAGCTGGTATGGGAACACCGGCTCTCCCCACTTCAATTAAAAATTGACGGAAGGCCGTGTTACCGCATTGGTTACGCGGCTTTTCTCATTCTGCTATTTGCGGAACGAGAGAATAAGTACTACTAAGGTAGCAAACATTACAGCAAAAGATAATGCTTCGAATACCGTCATAGTACCACCTCCACTCTTGTGGAGTGGAAAAGCCAGCCCAGCTATCTCACGAAGGGTATTATACCATAAATACAACTTACATAAAAGCAAACAGCCGGTAAAGAAAATACCGGCTGTTTTTAGTATAAGCATTAAAATTAAGTTACAGCGTTATCATCCACGTTATGATGATGGCGTTGGTAAAGTCAATTAAAAACGCGCCGACGAGAGAAACTATCATCCACGCTTTGGGCGAGAAGCCGTATTTATCGGAAAGCGACTGCATGTTGGCAAGGCCGTTGGCGGTTGCGCCCATGGCAAAACCGATGCCGCCTACTGCAAGCATTACGGAGTCGTAATCCTTGCCGAACATTAAGAAGTATACGCCCCAGGCGAAGGCCACCATTAAAAGCGTCTGAATGATGAGAATAACAATCAGCGGCAGTGCCAGGTTAATAAGCTCGTACAGTTTAAGGCTGTTAATGGCCATGGTTACATAAAGCACCAGCGAAATATCGGCAATGCAGTCCATGCCGACGCCTTCAATTTTGTACGCTTTGCTGAAGTCGCCGATGTTGCGGATAACGGCGGCGATAAGCATACTGCCGATATATACCGGCAGCGTAATAAACTGGCCGAGGTAGGTGCTTAAAATACTGCCCAGCCCCATGGCGATAGCGACAAAGCCCAGCGCTTTTAAAATTTCCGCAGCAGCCGCCGGTGCGGGAATGAGGTTTTCGCCGGTAACGGTGGTTTCCGTTTCGTCAATTTCTTCCAGCGGAGCATCCTCTTTGGCGGCTTTAGGGGTTTTGAGCTTGTATTTTTTTATCAGCTTTTCGCCGAAAGGGCCGCCGATAATGAGCGCCGTTGCCATACCGAAGGTAGCGGCCGTAATGGCAACTGTTGTTGCGCCGGTAACGCCGTAGTTCTGTTCAAAAAACGGGCCGAAGGCGGCGCTTGTGCCGAGCCCGCCCATCAGTGCCACGGCGCCGGCAAGAATGCCGTAGAATTTATCAATGCCCATCAGGCTGCATACGCCCATACCAATGGCGTTCTGCAAAATGCCGAGTATTGTTGAAGTAAACCAGAAGCCTACAAGCAGCAGGCCGCCTTTTTTAACAAGTTTTAAACTTGCCATCATGCCGATGGTGGTAAAAAAGCACAGCAGTGCTACTTTTTGCAGCGTGTCGTCAAAGGTAAAATCGGCAATGCCGTAAATTTTCAGCAGCGAAAATACCAGCGCAAAAGGCAGGCCGCCTATTACCGGCGCCGGAATGCTGAACCTTTGCAGGGCGGCGCTGTGGCTTTTTATCCACATACCGATGTAATAGCTGATTATGGCGAGGGCAACCGACTGTACCATATCAAGATGAATGGTTGTAATTTCCATATTATAACCTCCAGTTATTTATTAACAGATGTCTGCATTTTAGTGTGAGCCTTTCAATATCAGACTTGTATATTATAGGCTTTTTTTAATAAATTTACAATACTGTTTTTAATTTGCAAACTAATGTATAATAAACGCCGCTGCGGTAAATTTTCCGTCAGCGGATAATTTTTATTAAAAAACTGCGAAAAAGCAAGATAACCAAAGTAAAAACCGAAAAAATTACTGTTAAAAGAAGACACGCGGGCTTGACAAAAACAAACTTTGCCGGGGCGTAAACAAGTGCAACAGAATTTACAATACACAAAATATAGTTAACATAAAATTAGAATTAACAATATATGGTGGTGTTTTGCTTTACTTTGATATTAAAGTATGGTATTATGTTTAGGAATTATTGTGTAAAACGATGACTTTACGTTAAATATTTAAACACGGAAAGAGGGAGGACAATGAAGGTAATCAAGCGCGATGGCTCTACGGTTGACTTTGACCGCAGCAAAATAGTTGTAGCCATCCAGAAAGCCAACAATGCTGTTGATGAAAGTGAACGCATTGCCGAAGACAGAATTGAAAACATTGCACATTATGTAGAAAGCCGCAACCGTATGCGCCTTTTGGTAGAGGATATTCAGGATATGGTAGAGCATCAGCTGATGCAGGAGGGCAAATTCGACCTTGCCAAAGCCTATATCATTTACCGCTATACCCGTGCGCTGGTGCGCAAGGCAAATACTACGGACGAAAGCATTCTGTCTTTAATCCGCAACAGCAATAAAGACGTTATGGAAGAAAATTCCAACAAAAACGCCGTTATGGCTTCCACCCAGCGCGATTTGATTGCCGGCGAGGTTTCCAAAGACTTAACCCGCCGCATTATCCTGCCGGAAGAAATTTCCAAAGCGCATGACGAAGGCGCAATTCATTTCCATGATGCCGATTATTTCATTCAGCCTATTTTTAACTGCTGCCTGATTAATATCGGCGATATGCTGGACAACGGCACGGTTATGAACGGCAAACTCATTGAAAGCCCCAAAAGCTTCCAGGTTGCCTGCACCGTTATGACGCAGATTATCGCCAGCGTTGCCAGCAGCCAGTACGGCGGCCAGTCGGTGGATATCCGCCATTTGGGCAAATATCTGCGCCGCAGCTACAATAAATTTAAAAAAGCCGTGCTTGACGAAGTGGGCGACAGCCTGCCTGCCGAAACGGTGGAACGCCTTGTGCAGGCGCGCTTAAAGAGCGAACTGCAAAGCGGCGTGCAAACCATTCAGTACCAGATTAATACTTTAATGACCACTAACGGGCAATCGCCGTTTGTAACCATCTTCCTCAACCTGCAGGAGGACGATGAATATTTGAAAGAAAACGCCATGATTGTGGAAGAAATTCTGCGCCAGCGTTTGCAGGGCATTAAAAACGACAAAGGCGTTTATGTAACCCCTGCCTTCCCGAAACTGGTTTATGTTTTGGATGAACACAACTGCTTAAAAGGCGGCAAATACGATTATATTACCAAACTTGCCGTTAAATGCAGCGCCAAACGCCTGTATCCGGATTACATTTCCGCCAAGAAAATGCGCGAAAACTACGAAGGCAATGTGTTCTCGCCGATGGGCTGCCGCAGCTTCCTTGCTCCGTGGAAGGATGAAAACGGCAACTACAAATTTGAAGGCCGCTTCAATCAGGGCGTTGTTTCCATCAACCTGCCGCAGGTGGCAATTATTGCCAAGGGCGACGAGCAGAAGTTCTGGAAGCTTTTGGATGAAAGGCTTGAGCTTTGCTACAAGGCTTTAATGTGCCGCCACAACGCGCTGATGGGCGTTAAGAGCGATGTAAGCCCCGTGCACTGGCAGTACGGCGCCATTGCCCGCCTGAAAAAAGGCGAAACCATTGATAAATACCTTGTTGGCGGTTACAGCAGCATTTCGCTCGGTTATATCGGCGTGTACGAAATGACCAAACTGATGAAGGGTGTAAGCCATACCGACCCCGTGGGCGAAGAATTTGCGCTGCGCGTAATGCGCTACCTGCGCGCCAAATGCGATAAATGGAAACAGCAGACCGGCATCGGCTTTGCCTTGTACGGCACCCCGGCCGAAAGCCTGTGCTACCGTTTTGCCCGCATAGATAAAGAACGCTTCGGCACTATTGACGACGTTACCGATAAAGGCTACTATACCAATTCTTACCACGTTGACGTGCGCGAAAATATCGACGCCTTCAGCAAATTTGCCTTTGAAAGCCAGTTCCAGAAAATTTCCAGCGGCGGCGCCATCAGCTACGTGGAAATTCCGAACATGCGCCACAACACCGAAGCGCTGGAAGATGTAGTGCGCTTTATTTACGATAACATTCAGTACGCAGAGTTTAACACCAAGAGCGACTACTGCCATGTGTGCGGCTTCGACGGCGAAATTATCATCAACGACGATTTGGAATGGGAATGCCCGTGCTGCGGCAATAAAGACCATAACCTGATGAACGTAACCCGCCGTACCTGCGGTTACCTGGGCGAAAACTTCTGGAACGTGGGCAAAACCAAAGAAATCAAATCCCGCGTTCTGCACCTGTAACGGAGGCCTGCCATGAACTACGCGGCAATTAAAACACATGATGTCGCCAACGGACCGGGCGTGCGCGTATCGCTGTTTGTAAGCGGCTGCACGCATTACTGCAAAGGCTGTTTTAACCAGGAAGCCTGGGATTTTGACTACGGCCAACCGTTTGACGCAGCGGCGGAAGAAGAAATTTTAAACGCCTTAAAGCCGACGTATATTAAAGGATTCAGCCTTTTGGGCGGCGAACCGTTTGAACCCGCCAACCAGAAAGCCCTGCTGCCCTTTATGCAGCGCCTGCGCAAAATGTACCCCAATAAAACCGTATGGTGCTATACCGGTTACGACCTTGAAAAAGACCTGTTAACCGGCCGCCTGTGCGACTATGAAATTACGCGCGCCCTTTTAGACTGCATTGACATACTGGTAGACGGCGAATTTGTGGAAGCAAAAAAAGACCCCAACCTGCGTTTCCGCGGCAGCAGCAACCAGCGCGTTATCCGCCTTTCGGAAACCTTAAAGGAAGATAAAATAATTTTGTGGGACGACAACGAAGGCTTGTTTGAACCGGGAAAATAATTGAATAGTTTGTACATAATATTTTGTGTGCATGTATAGTAAAAAAGCAGCAACCGCTGAAAGGTATATTGCCTTTGGCAGTTGCTGCTTTATTTATTTTTAAATTAAGGTTCGTAAATTTTGCTCGCTATTCGCTTGGAAAATTTGCATAGCCTCACTGGCACAAATCTAAGCTTCGCCAAAGGCTCGCTTAGATTTGGCGACTCAGCTAGAAAGTATACGTTGCCTGTACGTTAAAGCTGCCGCCCTGGCGTTCTCCTGTGTAGCCGCGCATATTAAGGTCAAAGCTCCACGGGCTGTCGGGCGTGGGCTTGTAGTTAAAGCCTACTTCAGCCATTACACTGCTTCCCTGTAAGCTCTGCGTATCTGCCCGCAAGCCCTGCGCTGTCATATCGGCGTCGCCGTTAAACTCGTACTCATAAGCAAGGCCATAATAAGTGCTGAACTTATTTTCCTTGTTGCTTGTAATGCGCGCGCCAACACGCAGTCGGTCACTGGTAATGCTGTCAAAATCAAATTTATCGCCTGCAATGGTAACACTGTCGCCTTCGGTATAAGTATGGAAGAACTTACCGTATATATCAAGGTCGCTGCTGTCGCTCAGGCTGATGATTTTACCAACGCCAATGTGCGCGCCGTAGTAAGCACTTTCTGTTTCATAGCCGTAACTGCCGTTAACATTACGCATGGCGTTATCAAGTTCGTTTTTAAGCATACCTGCGCGGAGGCTGCCTTCGGTGTAAACGCCGTTTTTATTCTCGTACCTTGCCGCAATGCCGCCGCCGTTGTAAACCATACTGCCGTCACCGCGGAAGAACTCGTTATTAAAGCTGTTGTAAGTGCGATAATTGCCGCTGCCGTTTTCGTAGAACACGCCCCAGCTGAACTCACTGCCGTTATCGAACTTATCTGCATTGCCTACACCGACAATCGTGCTCCAGCCGTTGATTTTAATATCGTCGGCAACGTCGTACTTACTGCGGTTGCCGTGTACGGCGGCAAAGGTTTTAACGCCGTAGTTATCGTCACGGCTTATGGTATCTAAACTATCGCTGATTAAATCTGTGCCCTGGTTTACGAACGCCGCGGAAGCCGCACGGGTTTGGGCGGCGCTTACTGCCTGGCTGCTAGCTTTTAAGTTGTTAACCGTAAAGGATACTTTGCCTTCGTTATCGACACTGGTTGTGCCTGTACCTTCCAGCGCAACGCCTGCGGTAAAGGTATCATTGATGTTATATTTTACTTCATCAGATAAATTAGTATTGCTGGCAATAAAGGTCATTTTATCTCCAGCTTTAATGCTGCTGCCGCCGGCAATACTGTTTAAATTAATGTTAGTATTAGTCAGGTTTCCTTCAGAGCCATTAGTAATTTTCAGTACAGTTTCTCCGTTTTTCCAGTTTACATTATTAAAATTAATATCGCTGAAGTTTTTGAGAGATTGTGTACTGCCGCTCCATCCGTCAATGGTAAGAGTGTTTCCTGTGTTGTTATTATTTACATTATTTTTATAAAGATTAATATTGCTGTTGCTTATATTGCTTCCAAAAAGATAAGCCTTTGTAATATCGGCATTGCCGCTGATGATTATATTATTGTTATCTGCATTACCATTATATGAATAGCCGCCTATAATAAAACCAGTAATTTTACCACCGTTAATGACTACATTGTTGCTATCTGCATTACCATTATATGAATAGCCGCCATAAACTTCAGAAACTTCACCGCCGCTAATGATTACATTATTGCCAATTGCATTGCCTTTATATGTAACGCCGCCATTTACATCACCAGTAACTTTACCGCCGCTGATATAAACAGTATTATTTTCAACATTGTTACTATTTTCTCTATTTATACTATAGCCGGCAATTATATAACGGATTGTTCCGTCTTTAATATAAACTTTATTGTCAGAGGATGAACCATTTGACGAATCACCGCCATAAACATTAGAAACTTCGCCGCCGTTAATGATGACAATGTTGTCCTTTGCTTCGCCCAAACCGCTGTACCCGCCGTAAATCAGTTCAGTTTTTCCACCGGTAATTTGCACTATGTTTCTTTCGGCAGTACTGTTTTCTGCACAACCGCCGTAAATAACAGCAGGCAGTTCTGAATAATCATAAGTGCTGTCATTAATGATTACAATGTTATCATTTGTATTACCTTCATCTGAGTAGCCGCCAAAAACGATATTTGGTAATTTGCTGTCATCAATAATGACAATATTGCCATTTGCATTGCCTTCGCTGGAACCACCACCATAAACATTATCTAATAGTGTACTGTTATTGATTAAAACAGTATTGTTGGTTGCGTTACCTTCACTGGACCTGCCGCCATAAATTCTGCCTGATATGGTACTATCATCACTTATTAAAACAGTATTGCCTTCCACATTTCCTGTTCTGGAAGAGCCGCCAGTTATTCTGCCTGATGCAGCATCAGTTTTACTGATAATTATAATATTATTCTCAGCATTGCCATTTATCGATCGGCCTCCGTAAATATCTCCATGTGTATCGCGGCCAATAATAGATACAAAATTATTATTGGCAGTACCGCTGTTTGTATAGCCGCCTGTTACAGATCCTGTTTCTGAATTGTTAATAATAACGGCATTATAATCAGCATTAACAGCTGCATCATAATCATCGTTGCTGTTCTCTGTAAAACCTCCATATATTTCGTTAGCTTTGCTGTCAGTGATAAATACAAGATTATTATTGGCAGTACCATTGTTTGCTATACCACCTGCAGCCAAGCGTGTGCTTGAATTATTGCTGATAAATACAAGATTATTATCGGTATTACCGTTGTCTGAATTTCCCGCGGAAATATATGAAGAGTTTACCTTACCTTTTATAATAATAGCGTTATTATTAGAATTTCCATTTTCTGAAATACCGCCATAAATGCCGTCAATAGAATGGTCACCCTCTATTAGAACTAAATTGTTATTTGTGTTGCCTTTGGCATAACCGCCAAAAATATTCAGTGTTGACGATGTAATAACAGCCTCTTTAATAATTACTTGATTATTATTGGCTTCGGTTTTGTTGGCAGTAAAATAATCATCATTGTCACTTGTACCATAACCACCGTAAATAAATCTGGAATTTAATGTACCGCTGTTAATTTCAACAGTATTGCCTTCAGCTATACCATTATGTGAATATCCTCCATAAATTTCATTATATTCAATGGTACCATTATTAATAGTAACATTATTACCTATAGCATCGCCTGATGTTTCTGTATAACCGCCATAAATGTAGCCTTTAATAGTACTGTCATTAATAGTAACAGAGTTACCAACAGCATTGCCGGTATTGGAAAAACCACCGTAAATAATACCGGCACTTCCTTCGTTAATAGTAACAGAGTTGCCAACGGTATTGCCGGTATCGGAAATGCCGCCATAAACTTTGTTGTATATAGTTGTGTTATTACTAATAATGTTATTTTTTACGGCATCGCCTGCAATTGAAAAGCCACCGTAAATTTGGGAAGTTTCTCCTAAAGTACCGTTCAAAATTACTGTGTTTTCAGATGCTGGGCCAGCTATAGAATATCCTCCGTAAATATCCTGATGAACAGTTCCGTTAAAATAAATTGTATTGCCGGATACGGCGTTTTGTGAAAATCCGCCTCTAATTGAACCGATTTCGGCGTTTTGGCCGATATAAATTGTTGAACCGTTTGAGCTGGCAGTTCCATCTGGGCTGCCTGCTCCTAATATTATACTTGCGCTGCCATTATCAAAAGTAAAATTATGCCCATTACCTAAAATAATGTCATAATCGCCAGTTATAATATCACCGTCTTTTTCTACCGTATAATAATTTTCAGCATTTACTGGATTTGCTGTGTATAAGCCAAGAGTTCCTGCGGCAATTACAGCTGCCAAAATTTTATGCTGTAAAGTTTTATCCATGTTTAAGCCTCCTGCATATAAGTTATGGCATATAATTAATAACATTTAAACGACAAAATTTTTTAAAAGTATTTAACTTTGTTTGATGGTTATAATTATAATTAAATTATAACATTGAAGGTATTTATTGTATATAAGATATGTACTGCATATAATGTAAAAATATATAGCCGCGAATTAGCTAAAACATAAAAATAATTATTTAAACTAATAAAATACAACCCAATATTAGCGTAATAAGTAAAATACCCCTTTTGCCGGAAGTATATATTTTCCAAACAAAAGAGGTATTTAAGTTTTTATTGCTTAATTATTATATTTTATTTCCCTTCACCCGTTAAGCGGCGGATTACTTCGTGGTAGGCTTCTTCAACATTGCCCATGTCGCGGCGGAAACGGTCTTTATCCAGCTTTTCGTTGGTGTCCCAGTCCCACAGGCGGCTGGTGTCCGGAGTAATTTCGTCGGCAAGGATGATGTTGCCTTCGCTGTCGATGCCGTACTCGGTTTTAAAATCAATCAGGCGTACTTTGCGCTGTGCAAGGAAATCTTTTAATACGGCGTTGATTTTAAGCGCCATTTCGCGGATTTTGGCAATCTGTTCATCGGTTGCAAAACCAAAGGCTTCGCCGTAGTCAGGGCTGATCATCGGGTCGTCAAGTGCGTCGCTTTTGTAGTAAAATTCTACCAGCGGGCGTTTAAGCACATAGCCTTCTTCAACGCCCATTTTTTTGGCAAGGCTGCCTGCGGCAATGTTGCGGCATACAACTTCAACCGGAATGATTTTTACTTTTTTGCAAAGCTGTTCGCGGTCGCTGAGTTTTTTAATAAAGTGGTGTTCAACACCGTTTTTGCCGAGCAGGTCAAAAAAGAAGCTGGTAATGGTGTTGTTCATAATGCCCTTATCAACAATGGTGCCTTTTTTGGCGCCGTTTAAGGCAGTGGCGTCATCTTTATAATAGATAACTACTTCGTTGGGGTCGGCGGTGGCGAAAACTTTTTTGGCTTTGCCTTCGTATAACATTTCAGCCATGTGTTAAAACCTCTTTCTTTTATTAAGTAATGCCCGGCGTTTTTCCGGGCATCCTGGTTAACTTGTGTTTTTGATGTAAATATTTTAGAACTTTTAAAAGTGCTTGTCAATTGTTTTTACAGAAATTTGTCTAATACATATGGCACAAAATCCACTAAATTTTCAGAAAATAAAAACATTTGCCTGAAGGCTTTACAAAATGTGTAAAGGGGGCTATAATTACAGCATAAGCAACAGCGAAGTTGCAGAAGCATTTAACTTCGCGCGTTGCTTTTTTTATTTTGTTTTTATTTTGAGGGGGACTGAAAAATGACGAGTGTTCCGAAACTTTTTGGCAGCGAGGTTTTTAACGAAACTGTTATGAAGGACCGTCTGCCAACCGCTACTTACAAGGCTTTTAAAAACGCGGTTTTAAAGGGCGAGCCTTTGGATTTGCCTATTGCCAATATTATTGCCAACGCTATGAAGGACTGGGCGCTGGAGCATGGCGCAACGCATTTTACGCACTGGTTCCAGCCGATGACGGGCATTACCGCCGAAAAGCACGAAAGCTTCATCACGCCTACGGCGGACGGGCGCGTTATTATGGATTTTTCGGGCAAGGAACTGGTACAGGGCGAGCCTGATGCCTCGAGCTTTCCTTCCGGCGGGCTCCGTGCTACTTTTGAAGCGCGCGGCTACACTGCCTGGGACCCGACAAGCTATGCTTTTATTAAAGACGGCTGCCTGTATATCCCAACGGCGTTTTGCTCTTACACGGGCGATGTGCTTGACAAGAAAACTCCGCTTCTGCGCAGCATGTGCTGTGTAGACCGTGCGGCAAGGCGCATTTTAAAACTGTTTGGCGAAAGCACCGAAAAGGTTATTACAACGGTTGGGCCGGAGCAGGAATACTTTTTGGTAGATAAAGATATGTACGATAAACGCCGCGATTTGAAGTTTGCCGGCCGTACGCTGTTCGGCGCAATGCCGCCGAAAGGGCAGGAGCTTGAGGACCATTATTTCGGCATTATCAAACCACGCGTTAAGGCGTTTATGAAAGAGCTTGACGAAAAACTGTGGGAGCTGGGCGTGCTTGCCAAAACCGAGCATAACGAGGTTGCACCTGCTCAGCACGAGCTGGCGCCGATTTTTGCAGGCACCAACATTGCAACCGACCATAACCAGCTTACCATGGAGCTGATGCAGAGCGTGGCACGCAAGCATAATCTGGTGTGCCTGCTGCACGAAAAACCTTTTGACGGCGTAAACGGCAGCGGCAAGCATAACAACTGGTCGCTGGGCACGGTTGAAGGCGAAAACCTGCTCGACCCTGGGGCAGAGCCGTATAAAAACCACCGTTTCCTGCTGTTTCTGGCAGCCGTTATTAAGGCGGTTGACGAATATCAGGACCTTCTGCGCATAAGCGTTGCCAGCGCAGGCAATGACCACCGCCTTGGCGCCAACGAAGCGCCGCCGGCGATAGTATCAATGTTTTTAGGCACCGAGCTTACCAATGTGCTGAAAGCCATTGAAGCAGGTGTTGAATATAAACCCGCAGACGAAGGCGAATTGAAGCTGAGCGGCAATGTGCTGCCTGCTTTGAAAAAAGACAATACGGACAGAAACCGTACTTCGCCGTTTGCATTTACCGGCAACAAGTTTGAGTTCCGCATGGTTGGTTCTGCCGCCTCCATTGCCGGGCCGAACGTTATTTTAAACGCCATTGTTGCCGAAGCTCTGGAAGAGTTTGCCGATAAATTAGAAGCAGCGGCCGATTTTGATGCCGCAGTGGTAGAACTCGTCAGAGAAACCTTAATCGCGCATAAACGCATCATCTTCAATGGTGACGGTTATACCGATGCATGGGTTGAAGAGGCCAAATCGAGGGGGCTGCTCAATCTCAAATCCACTCCTGAAGCGTTGCCTTACATGGTTAAAGAGAAAAACATCAGCCTGTTTGTAAAACACGGCATCTTTACCGAAGCGGAAGTCCGCAGCAGGCTGGAAATTTCGCTTGAAAATTACAGTAAGGCAATCCGCATTGAAGCGCTGGCAATGCTTGATATGCTGTTTAAAGACATTTTGCCCGCCGCAGCACTTTACACTGCCGATTTAACGGCGGCAGCAAAGAGCAAAAAAGAGCTTGGCATTGCAGGCAGCTTCGAAACGGAGCTTGCTTCCAAAATTGCAACGCTCAGCAGCTTGCTTTACACAGATGCAGAAAAATTAAAAGCAGGGCTTGGTGACGTTGTAAAAACATCTGCACAGGCAGAGGCAGATTATTACCATGACGTTATTTTAAAAGACATGGGCGCTTTGCGCGAAGCCGGCGACGAACTGGAAAAACTTATGGGCGGCAAATACCTGCCGTACCCGACTTACAGTGAATTGCTGTTTGGCGTATATTAAAACCGAATTTGAGTTTTGCTGCACAACGGGGTGTATCTTAAAAGGTACACCCCGCTTTTGTTTTAGTTACAGAAAAGAGGGCTAATATGAGGGGATTAATACATGGTTTACTGGCAGCAGGCGTGCTTTTGGGGATTCCGGGCACTGTGCTTGCCGCAGAAGGAGCGCCGGCAGTTGATACCGGCGACACGGCGTGGGTGCTGATAAGCGCGGCGCTTGTAATGCTGATGACACCGGGGCTGGCGTTTTTTTACGGCGGCATGGTGCGCAGCAAAAACGTACTGACGACAATTATGCAGAGCTTTTTTATTGTGGCAATGGTAAGCGTGCAGTGGGTGCTGTTCGGCTTCAGCCTTGCCTTTGGGCCTGATATTAACGGCGTTATCGGCAGCTTGAGCTGGGCAGGGCTTACCGATATGGCGCTCTTTGCCGCGCCTTACGAAGATTATTCCGCAACGGTGCCGCTGTTTGCCTTTGCAGCATTTCAGTGCATGTTTGCGGTAATTACGGCGGCGCTTATTACCGGCGCTTACGCCGAACGCTTTAAATTTGGCGCGTTTGTGCTGTTTACCTTTTTGTGGACTACGTTTTTATACGACCCCATGGCGCACTGGGTATGGGGCGTTGGCGGCTGGCTGCGTGATTTGGGCGCGCTCGATTTTGCGGGCGGCACGGTTATCCATATTTTAAGCGGCGTCAGCGGTTTGGTAGCCTGCATTATGCTTGGCAAACGCAGCGGCAAGGGTGTTGTGCCCATGCTGCCGCACCATTTGCCGATGACGGTGCTGGGCGCAGCGCTTTTGTGGTTCGGCTGGTTCGGCTTTAACGCAGGCAGCGCGCTTGGCGCTAACGGCCTTGCAGCCGGCGCGTTTGTGGTAACGCAGGCAGCGGCGGCAGCGGCAACCTTATCGTGGGTTGGCGCAGAATGGCTTGTAAACGGGCACCCCACCATGCTTGGCGCAGCAAGCGGCTGCATTGCCGGGCTTGTTGCCATTACCCCGGCGGCAGGCTTTGTAACCGTTGTGCCGGCCGTTTTAATCGGGCTTATCGGCGGTGTGCTGTGCTTTGCGGCAGTGGCCATTGTTAAGGCAAAACTCGGGTACGACGACGCACTCGACGCATTCGGCGTACACGGCGTTGGCGGTACATGGGGCGCACTGGCAACCGGGCTTTGGGCAACAAAAACCGCAAACTCCGCCGGTGCGGACGGGCTTTTTTACGGCAACGCGCACCAGCTGTATGTACAGGCGGTAACGGTAGTGGTTGCTATTGTGATGGCCGTTGTTGGCACCTACATAATTTTAAAAATAGTGGGCGCAGTTACAACCCTGCGTGCTGATGCTGCCGAAGAAGAAAGCGGGCTTGACATTGTTGAACACGGCGAACGCGCTTACCGCCAGAGCATTATAAACGGCACGCCGCTTACTAACCTTGCCGTGCAGGAAGCACCGGCCTTTGCCGCCAAACCGGCACCGGCAGGCAAATAATTTACGGAGGCAGTTATGAGACCGATTACCAAAATAGATATTATAACCAGAACCGAAAAACTGGACGAACTGAAAGTTGCTTTTGCGGAAATTGGCGTTACCGGCATGACGGTAAGCCAGGTGTTTGGCTGCGGTTTGCAGAAGGGGCATAAAGAAGTTTACCGCGGGCAGGCTTACGATATTAACCTTGTGCCGAAGGTTAAAATAGAAACCGTTGTCTGCGAGGTTCCGGTGGACGAAGTTTTGCGCGTAGCCCAGAAAGTCCTTAAAACCGGTCAGCCTGGCGACGGCAAAATCTTTATTTACCCGCTGGCCAATGCAGTTAAAATCCGCACCGGCGAACAGGGCGAGGCAGCTATTATCGACGACCATAAATGAGCGCCGCTTAGTGCCGGGCCGCAGGCGATGGCAATAAGTGTGCCAGCGAAGCTATGCAAATTTCGCGATTGAATAAAGAACGAAATTTACGGTCCTTAACATCGCCCAATATAAGCGAGCCTTTGGCGAAGCTTAGATTTTTAAATAATAACCAGCATAGACTGATAAACAGTAACGGCGGAGCTTATACAGATATAAAAACACAGCACGCCGTTATATAAATACCCCACAGTCATCACCTTTCATTGCACTGCGTGCCCAAAGCGCCGCAGTGCGCTTTTTTAGCTGAGTCGCCACTTAGTGCCAAGCGGCAGCGCAGGCAATAAGTGTGCCAGCGAAGCTATGCAAATTTTACGATTGAATAAAGAGTAAAATTTGTAATCCTAAATGAGTCGCCACTTAGTGCCAAGCGGCAGCGCAGGCAATAAGTGTGCCAGCGAAGCTATGCAAATTTTACGATTGAATAAAGAGTAAAATTTGTAATCCTAAATGAGTCGCCACTTAGTGCCAAGCCTCCCATTACAAACCTTCCTGCCAAAAGTTTTATCAAACATCCATGAGTATGTTATAATTAAAAATATTTTTAAAATCATCAGCAGGGAGTTAAGCTATGAACCTTTTATACATCGCCGTTGGGGGCGCGCTTGGCGCAGTGCTGCGTTACTTTGCAGGCAATGCCGCCGTAAAATATTTTAACCCGCAGCTGCCGTACGGCACTTTTATTATTAATATCAGCGGCTGCTTTTTAATGGGGCTTTTGATGACGCTGATTGTGGATAAAGGCCTTCTGCCGCCGGTATGGCGTTTGTTTTTATGTGTAGGCGTGCTGGGAGGGTTTACCACGTTTTCATCCTTCGGGTACGAAGTATATACGCTTTTTGCGGAAGGAAACCTTGCCTGCGCTTTATTATACGCCGCATTAAGCTGCCTTTTGGGCGTGTTTGCGGCGGCTTTCGGTGTTTTGGCAGTAAAATTTTTAATATAGCTTTTGCATGTTTAAAGAGGGCAGTGCTGCTCTCTTTTTTTATTTTGTGCATGAAGGGGTGTAGTTTACTGCTTACGGCACTATCTCGGCTTGGAGATAGTGCCTGTTTTGTGTGGGCATTTTTGGTTTTTACTGCTTACGTACGGTAGTAGTTAGGGAACAAGGTAAATTATATATATAATCTTTGAATTACTTAAGGACAAGGTAAGAACGTAATACGGCAAAGAAAAGATAAAGAGAAAAACAAGAAAAAAGAGAAAAGAAAAGAAACTCACCCATATAAACGGCAAAATAGGGGCAAAAATTAACCATGCACAAAAAATTGCCAAAAAATTTTTACGGCGGAAAAATAAAAAAATTTTACAGGCAGGTAAATTTTTTAAGCATAAAATCCGTTTATATGGGTGTAAGGGCAAACGCAAAAAACAAACAGCCCAAGGAAAGGAGCATGCTAAAATGGCAGCAGCAAAAACAGTGTTATCTCAAACAATGTCTATCAACGTGGAGGACGGCTTCGATGGCGAAGGTACAGCGCAGACCAAGGCGCACACCTACTCGGGCATCAAAAAAGACGCGGGTGCTGATGAACTTGTTAAAGCTGGTACGGCGCTGGGCAGCCTGATGGAAAACGAAGTTGTGAACATTGTTGTAACCGAAAAAGCGGAAGTGGCGGAAGCCGAGTAATTAACCGAAGGGAGATTGAAACATGGAAAAAGTATTACAGCTTGTATTTAAAAAGGCCGACGGCAAACAGAAGGTGCTTAACGTAACCGACCCGCGCGAAAATGTTACGGCGGAAGAAGCACGCACCGCCATGCAGAGCATTGTAGACAGCGGCGTATTTAATGCCGACGGCAATGCGCTTGCCGAAGTTGTGGAAGCGCGTGTGCGCACTACCGAAGTGAACGTGCTGAAATAAGGCGGCTAAGCAATGGACGCGGAACTTATCTTCAGCCAGCTGGCAAATTTCGGGTTTCCGGTAATGCTTTCGTGGTATTTATTAATACGCATGGAAAGCAAGCTGGATAAACTTACCGAAAGCATCAGCGCACTGACGGCAAATATTGCGCAAGGCGTAAATTAAAAACCGCTTGCGCGGATAAAACTATGAAAAAACAGCCTGACAGGGCTGTTTTTTCTTTACCTTTTTTATAATACTTACAGTCTTTGTAATTAGTTATTATATCTTTATTTACTTTTTTATTCATGTTACTTTTTATAACTAAAAAGTAACCAAAAAGTTTTCGCTCCAGCAAAAAAATAAACGGCAAATGCAGCAAATAAGCTGGCACTTGCTGCGCCTGCGGAACTCGTTTGCTTCGCAAACTCAAACAGTCCTCGGCAAACGCTGCAAGTGCCTTAATTATGGTTTGCCTATTTTTTTGAATGTCGCGGCTTCGCCCAAATTCGTAGTTTGATAATTCTTTTCTAAAATTTAACTTGTTGCCGCACTGGTAAAAATTTATTGAGTTCCGATTTCATTGCTGAAAAGTAAGGAATAATTAGTTTATCAGGTAATTTAATAGATAGAATGTCAGTATACAAATTTATGGCTGATGGCTATAATAATATTTTTTATTATCGTTTATTATGTATTTTCGTCTAATTAAAAAATTAAAAGTACGAGTTAAATGCAATCGCGGCATTAAAAATTTAGCGGCATTTACTAAAAAGCAATAAAAATTTTCCGGTGTTTGAGCGCAGCGAGTTCCGTGGAAATTTTTATTGGTTGCGGTGTGCCGCGTGCGGATTTTTTGCTTTAGCAACAAAATTCGTAAATTTTTGCTAGCCGCGTGATTTTTCTTGCTTCGTTCTTTTGGTCAGTCAAAAGAATGAAGATGAATAATAAAGTAAATATAAAATATTAAATGTACATGCAAAGGAGCAAAGCAAAATGAAAAATAAGATGAATGAAAAAGTAAATAAAAATATACTAACGTAACTACAAAGATAAAACGTAAATAAAAAATAAAAATATAAAACGAAAATAAAGGTAAGTAAAACAAAAAGGCACGCTTATGATATGCACCCAAAAAGTTGGACAAAATAATTAAGCTGTTCTTAAGGACTTG